>Ga0208570_1000004_pt1 | contig 181469 bp, 158 predicted proteins | sample DeeseametaMP1202_FD_184192 | JGI IMG/M metagenome (GOLD analysis project Ga0208570, IMG submission 184192) | Marine microbial communities from the Deep Indian Ocean - MP1202 (SPAdes) | ecosystem: Environmental > Aquatic > Marine > Oceanic | place: South Indian Ocean | collected 2011-03-08
GAATCTGATGCTACGGCAATTGCAAAGCAGTAACAAAAAACTGGAGCATGCCACGATTACGGATTCCCTGACCGGTATTGGTAATCGCCGGTTTCTGGATGCCAGCTTTCAGGGTGTGATTGACCAATGCCAGCTGCATCGTACGTCACTGGGGGTGTTAGTGATTGATGCTGACTATTTCAAGCGTGTAAACGATATGCACGGGCATTTGGTGGGTGATCGCTGTCTGCAGCACATCGCATCGATTCTACAGCGTTCTGCTCGGCGTAACCTGGACTTACTGGTTCGCTACGGAGGGGAGGAATTTATACTTGTACTGCCAGCGACCGATTCTAATGGTGTGCTGACCATTGCCGAGGAAATCCGGCAATCGATCGAATCGGATAGTTTGTCCATTCAGGGAAAGGAGATCAGGCTCACAGTCAGTGTGGGGGTGCATGTGAGCGTTCCTGATGCTACCGACGATGCGGAATCATTGTTGTTGAAGGCCGACGAAGCCCTGTATACGGCGAAACGTAAAGGTCGCAATCGGGTTGAGGTGTATCGCCATGGTTTAGATCCGCTTAAGGCTTGATTAACGCCCGCTATCTCTTCATGATGTTGTCAAACAGGGTGAAAATAGGATCTCGACGATGTCTGAACTTGATGCTCATGCCCCACTGCGACAAGATGTCCGCCTGCTCGGACAGTTATTAGGTCAAACACTTCAGGAACAAGAAAGCCCCGTACTGCTGGAACTGGTGGAGGATATTCGCAAATTAGCGAAAGATGCCAGGGCAGGGCACGAGGATCAATACCCCAAATTATTCGAAAAATTATCCAAGCTGGAGCCGGAGTTATTGGTACCGGTGGCTCGGGCATTCAGCCATTTCCTTAATCTGGCGAACCTGGCTGAGCAGTATCACCGGGTTCGGCGGCGCAGAGAATACCAACAAACACAGCGCAAAAACCAACGTGCGACGATGTCCGAACTGTATCCCCGCCTGCAAAGAGACAACATAGATACAGATACTATTTTCGAAACATTGAATACCCTGTCGATTGATCTGGTGTTGACTGCGCATCCAACCGAAGTTACCCGCCGCACTCTAATACAAAAATACGATGACATTACCCAGAGTCTGGAAACGCTGGATACGGTGAATCTGACCGATATCGAACGTAACCGGGTGATCGAGAACCTCAAGCGTAATATCGTATCGGCGTGGAATACCGATGAAATCCGTCAACAGCGCCCGACGCCGGTGGATGAGGCCCGTTGGGGTTTTGTCACCATTGAGCAGACGTTGTGGAGCGCTGTTCCGGAATACATGCGGGAATTAAACCATTGGTGTGAAGAAAATCTGCAACGCAGTTTGCCTATGGATTTCGCTCCGTTTACGTTTTCTTCGTGGATGGGGGGAGACAGAGACGGCAATCCCAATGTTACCGCGGTGGTTACCGAAGAGGTGCTGTTGCTGGCGCGCTGGATGGCAGCCGATTTACTGAATCGTGACTTTGAAAATCTATACACAAAATTGTCGGTAACTCATTGTAGTGATGAATTACGGCAATGGGTGGGTGATCATCCGGAACCCTATCGGGCGTATCTGAAACCGCTTCGTGATCGGCTATTCAACACCAAGAGTTATCTTAATGCTCAGCTGAATAAAATGGAATGGTACGGAGATACGCCGATTCTGACCATTGACGAATTGATGAAGCCGTTAAAACTGTGCCACCAATCGCTGACCGAGTGCGGAATGAAAGAGGTCGCCAACGGTGATTTACTGGACACAATCCGGCGGCTAAATTCGTTCGGTGTCACGTTGTTGCGTCTGGATGTGCGGCAGGAGTCAAGCCGCCATATGGATGCAATTGCGACGATTACCCAAGCGATCGGCATGGGTGACTACAGCCAGTGGGATGAAGAACAAAAACAACGCTTTTTGATCAGTGAACTCACCAGTGACCGGCCGTTAATTCCGAAATTTCTGAAGTGCTCAGATGAAGTTCAGGAAGTGCTGGATACATTCAATATGTTGACCCGGCAATCCATAGATGCATTGGGGGCCTATGTAATCTCTATGGCTCACTTGCCCTCGGATGTACTGGCTGTCATTTTACTGCAAAAAGAAGCTGGCATGAAAAGCCTGATGCGGGTAGTGCCGTTATTTGAAACCCTTGAAGACTTGCAGAATGCCGAAGCCACTCTGAAGTGTTTATTGGATATTGATTGGTATCGGGAGCATATCCAGGGCCAGCAAGAGATCATGATCGGTTATTCCGACTCGGCCAAGGATGCGGGCTTCTTGGCGGCGGCATGGGTTCAATACCAAGCGCAGGAACAATTAACCCGGTTGTGCAAACAATATGGCGTCCAGCTCACCTTGTTTCACGGTCGTGGTGGCTCAACCAGTCGTGGCGGAGCCCCCTCCCATGAAGCGATATTATCGCAACCGCCTGGGGCTGTTAACGGGCGAATCCGTATTACTGAGCAAGGCGAGGTGATAAGGGCCAAGTTCACGCCGTTCGGTGTGGCGATCCGGACTTTGCAGCGCTACGTTGCGGCCACGCTGGAAGCCACTCTGATTGACCGACCGCAGCCGGACGAACAATGGCGGAATATGATGACCTCGTTGTCGGAAAACGGCACTCAATCGTATCGTGATATGTTGCGGGGAGACCCGCGCTTCCTCAGTTATTTTCATCACGCTACGCCTGAACAGGAATTGCAGCGCTTGCCTCTTGGAAGCCGGCCCGCCAAACGGCGCCAAAGTGGAGGCATCGAAACTTTGCGTGCGATTCCCTGGGTATTTGCCTGGACACAGATGCGATTGATGTTACCGGGATGGTTGGGTGCTGATGTCGCCTTCCAGAAAGCACTTCAGCAAGGAAAGGGCGATCTGCTTCATGAAATGTATGAGCGTTGGCCGTTTTTCCGAATGGTAATGGGTATGTTGGAAATGGTGTTAGCCAAATCCGATGCCCAGATTGCCGCTTATTACGAACGCAGGCTGGCACAACCGGAGGACAGGTCGCTAGGCCAGGAACTGCAGTCACGCTTAGCAGAGATGATTGATTTGGTTAAAAATATAACGGACCACAGCGTGTTGCTGCAGAACAATTCGGTAATTCGGCGGTCTATTGAGGTTCGCAATCCCTACCTGGACCCACTGCATATGTTGCAGGTGGAGCTCATGCGATCCGCAAGGCTTAAGCAACAGGAAACACCGGACGAGACCCGTGCCCTGATGATTACGGTTGCCGGAATTGCGGCAGGAATGCGTAATACGGGTTGAGTTTTGCCAGTGGGGCTGCTTAAATCCTCCGGCTTGCCGTAGAGCTGGCCCCCTAATTGGTTTCGGAGTTTTTTGAATGTTATTTAGTCGTTTGGCGTCGGGTTTTGTTGCAGTCGCTGTATTAGCATCGTGCGGAGGGGGTGACCCCACTGTGGAACCCTCGCCCGACCCCTTTGTGGAATTCAGGGTGAACGATATTTTGTATCCCACAGAAGTGACCGTAAATCGGATTCATACTGTGGGTGCGGATAATTATAACCCCTGTGACCCGGCGCTGTTCGAAAACGCGGCCGATGTACAGTCCAAAGACGCCGCATTCTGCAGCACTGAAATCACCTTAGCCAGCGTGGTTTTTTCCGTTCAGTATTTTAATGCCGGGTACGAACCGTTGGAACTGGCATATACCGGTCAGGGGTTTACCATTCATTTATATGAGTACGACAAAGCGTCCGGTATTATCGGTGATGAAGTGTGGAACTCAGATTATTATGCGCAACTGCAAATAGAACGTTTTAATGATATCGGCTATGAACTCGATAATTTTGATCCTAACCTCAGCGGAAATGTGGTGCTGAATCCGGGGGAAGCCTTTCCCAGTCAAAATGTGAGTGGTCCGAATAGGTTGGAATTCAGAGGCGAACGCCTGTTTGAGCCGGGTTTTGAAATGTTCGATCCGAATAACTTCAAACTGACCATGGCGCCGGTAAATCCCGCCAACGCGACCGATGACCTATGTAATTGGGGTGAGGTGGTGAGTTCGACCAACCCGGCATTGTATGAAAAAGTATTCTGTCAGTCGGAAAATATACTGCCACTGCCAAGCGTAGACACCGCCGCCGACATCAGCTATTTGGCTCGAGTCCGTTTCAATTACAATAATTGGCAGGAACAGCCGCAAGATATTGTGATCACCCTGAAAGCGCCGCAGCCATAGGCCGTTTGAATGCACAAATGTGGGGGGTGGGCAAAAGATTTAGGCAGGGAGTGCCTGAATTAGAAAGACAAATGCAAAAGTCGCAGCCGCGCTGTTAATAGGGCGCTGGCCGCGACAATTGTCTCACGCAATCAGCTTATGCGTGGCTTCGTTGATGTCCTTGCCGAGGTAGTAAGTGCTGCTCAGCAGGGCAGGTACCATTAGCAATCCGAACACAACCATTGTGAACAGTGATGCATTCACAAGGAACAATCCCCAGAATCCGCCTACGGTAAGAGCGGTAACTGCCATAAAAGACAAGCTGTCTATCGCTAATTGTCTAACAGTGGGTGTTGCCAGTTTCATAATGAACTCCTCCATAACAATCTGACACTGCCAATCTAAAAGTCAGACCTAAAAACCATTTTGTAAGCTTTATTGCTTAGTTCTGGCTTATAGAGACCCTCTAGTGAGAATCAGGATTAAGTCTATTGATTTAAATTAGAATAATCCGCCTAAAGCCTTCTAAATCAAGGTGTCTATCTTCTAATGAGGCTAGAAAATACTCTTCTCTCTGCTTCATTGTTTACAAGTGTACACTAGAATTATGGGAAGTCTAGTAACTGAATCACATTTATGTGTTTCTAATGGTAACAAGTAACACTTTGTCAGGCCCGATTAAAAATTAGATTAGGTTTGATGAAATATCAACCTGATATGATGGAAAGTTATGGTTGTTTTTGTCATAAGCCCTGAGCTGTACGGTCATTGCGATCATTAGTTAAAAAGAGCAATGTAGTTTGCCAGAGTGTCCGGCGAGTCGAGGTTGCTGTGTGGCCCTTGACGCCGAAGTTCCGGAAAAACACGATCCCCAAACATAAAAAAGAGGAATGGTTGCATGACAACAGAAGCCTATGTCTTTGATGCGGTGAGAACGCCGCGTGCAAAAGGCAAAAAGGATGGCTCACTTCACGAAGTGAAGCCAATAGACCTAGTGGTAAATCTATTGAACGCACTGAAGCAAAGGAATCCAGGGCTCGATACCGCCCAGGTTGACGACCTCGTGATGGGCATTGTGAGTCCGGTGGGTGATCAGGGCGCAGTTCTGCCTAAAACCGCTTTACTGAAAGCGGGCTGGGATACACAGGTTGCAGGGCAACAAATCAACCGTTTTTGCGCTTCCGGATTGGAGGCGGTCAATCTGGCAGCTCAGAAGGTGGCGTCCGGGTGGGAAGATCTGGTTATTGCAGGTGGTGTCGAGTCGATGTCCCGTGTGCCGATGGGATCCGATGGCGGTGCCTGGGCGATGGACCCGCAAACGAACATGATGACTGACTTTGTGACCCAGGGTATCTCGGCTGACCTGATCGCTACTGTTGAAGGTTTCACTCGCGATCAGGTGGATGAATTTGCTTACCAGTCACAGATGAAAGCCGGGACCGCGCAAAAAAGCGGATATTTCGACAAGTCGGTGATCCCGGTTTTAGACATCAATGGTTTGACGGTCCTGGCTAAGGATGAATTTCTTCGTCCGGAGACGACTCTGCAAGGTCTGGCTCAATTGAACCCGTCATTTTTGATGATGGGTGAAATGGGCTTTGACGGTATTGCACTGCAAAAATACCACAGCGTGGAGCGTATCAATCACGTTCACACGCCCGGCAATTCGTCTGGCATTGTTGATGGGTCTGCTTTGGTCTTGATCGGCTCGAAAGCCAAAGGTGACGAGCTGGGCCTGAAACCCCGCGGCCGGATTCTCGCCACTGCGATCACGAGCACGGATCCAACTATCATGTTGACGGGTCCGGCACCCGCCTCTGATAAAGCACTGAAAAAAGCGGGTCTGACCTATGAAGACATTGACCTGTTTGAGGTGAACGAGGCGTTTGCGTCTGTTGTTATGCGGTTTATGCGCGAGACCGGTGTGCCGCTTGAGAAAATAAATGTAAATGGCGGCTCCATTGCGCTAGGCCACCCGCTGGGTGCAACTGGCGCCATGATCCTGGGCACGGTGCTGGATGAGCTGGAGCGCCGTAACCTGAAGCGAGGCCTGTGTACCTTGTGCGTGGGTGCCGGTATGGGTATCGCCACCATCATTGAGCGCGTTTAAGGACTGGGAGAAAAGCAATGAGTGAAGCAATACGTTACGAAAAAGACAGCGATAACATCGTCGTTTTGACCATGGATATGCCAGGTCAGTCCGCAAATACAATGAACGAAAAATACAAGGTGTCGATGGATGAGTGTATCGATCGCCTGGAGCAGGAAGAAGCGCTGGCAGGCGTTGTAATCACGTCCGCTAAAAGCACTTTTTTCGCGGGTGGAGACCTCAACGACCTGGTCAAAGCAACTCCGGAAGTAGCTCAAGAGTTTATGGATAGTGTGACTGCCATTAAAGCGCAATTGCGTCGCTTGGAATTACTAAAAGCGCCGGTAGTTGCTGCGATAAATGGGGCAGCATTAGGCGGGGGATACGAAATATGTCTGGCCTGTAATCACCGGGTCGCCATTAATAATCCGAAAACCAAGATCGGCCTGCCTGAGGTCACCTTGGGTTTGTTGCCCGGTGGTGGCGGTGTGGTGCGGCTAACCCGATTGCTGGGTTTGGAAGCGGCTGCGCCTTTCTTACTGGAAGGTAAACAGGTTAACCCGGAGAAAGCATTGCAAGCCGGTTTGATTCATGAGTTGGCGGAGAGCGCTGAGGAAATGCTGGCGAAAGCCAAAGCCTGGTGTAAATCGAATGCGGGTGTTATGCAACCTTGGGATACCCGCGGCTATAAAGTTCCTGGCGGCACCCCTTCCAATCCCGCGTTGGCAATGAAGTTGCCGATGATTCCGGCCATGCTGAAAAATAAAACCAAAGGGTGCTATCCGGCACCTGAGGCTATTTTGAGCACGGCAGTCGAGTCTTTGCAGGTGGACGTCGATACCGCTTTTAAGATCGAAGGTCGTTATTTTACCAGCTTGGCGACGGGTCCGATTTCTACCAACATGATCAAAGCCTTTTTTTTCCAGCTGCAACAAATCAGCAAAGGCAGCAGCCGTCCCAAAGGAATTGATCAATACACCACGAAGCAGGTAGGAATCCTGGGTGCGGGTATGATGGGAGCCGGTATTGCGTATTCCAGTGCAACGAGCGGTATTTCGGTAGTATTGAAAGACATTTCGGAAGAGGCTGCGGCTAAAGGTAAGGCCTACAGTGAAAAATTGCTGGCAAAGCGGGTTTCCCGCGGGCAGATGAGTCAGGAGAAGGCGGATGCCGTGTTGGCGTTGATCAAGCCCACTGCCAACGCAGAAGATTTGCAGGGCTGTGATCTGGTGATCGAGGCCGTATTTGAGAAACAGGAATTGAAAGCGGCGGTTACACAAGAAGCTGAAGCGCAAATGCTGGCCAGTGGCATTATGGCTTCCAACACGTCCAGCCTGCCGATTACCGGCCTCGCGCACGCGTCTTGCCGCCCGGCTAACTTTATTGGTCTGCATTTTTTCTCGCCCGTTGACAAAATGCCTTTAGTCGAAATCATCTGTGGCAAAGAGACATCCGATGAAACCTTGGCGAAAGCACTGGATTATGTGCTACAAATCCGCAAGACCCCCATTGTAGTAAACGATTCCCGCGGCTTCTTTACTACTCGCGTTATCGGTACCTTCGTCAATGAAGGTCTGGGTATGTTGGGGGAAGGACTTAGTGCAGCATCGATCGAGATGGCTGCGGCTAAAGCCGGTTTTCCTATAGGTACGTTGGCGATCAGCGATGAGCTGAATCTGCAAACCATGCGCAATATACGGTTGGCTACAGCCGCGGCTTTGAAAGAAGAAGGTAAAGCATTACCGAAATCGGCATCCGACGATATTATCGATAGGATGTTGGACCAATATGATCGCGGCGGAAAGCTGGCCGGAAAAGGGTTTTACGACTACCCCCAGTCGGGTAAAAAGTCGCTGTGGCCCGGACTGATTGAGCATTTTGGTGCTGGCAGCAAGGAAATTCCGTTCAAGGATATGGAGGAACGATTTCTCTTTGTCCAGGCCCTTGAGGCTGTACGTTGTATGGATGAGGGGGTTATCGAGTCCATCGCAGATGCTAATATCGGCTCCATTATGGGCATTGGATTTCCCCCATGGACCGGGGGAGTGATTCAGTATATTAACCAGTATGGCCTGCGTCAATTTGTTGAGCGGGCTCAGGATTTGACGAATAAATACGGTGATCGGTTTACTCCACCGTCCTCGCTGGTTGAGAAAGCGGAAAAGAACGAAACCTACGATTAATTTAGTCTAAGCACTAAGCCCGTCCGGACTCCTGGTTCGCGGCGGGCTTTTTTATTGCGTTTTCCTGCACTTTTGGACTCTTTGTAGGTGCGAACTATACTTTCCCTGAGTGTGTTTAACCAGGAAACACGATGCCCCGCCAATATTGTAAATACCATCCTTTGGAGCCAGCGTTGTGGTATGACCCGCGCAGCCACGCTGCTTATTGTGAACGCTGTGTCGATAGCGGTGAAACTCTGGGCGGGGTCGGGCAGGCCAAGTGTTATCTATACGGAAACGAGCTGACCTATTTGGGCAGTGCAAATACGGCTCAGCCATTTTGGGAAAGGCTTGGAGCGTTCTTTCGATTCCCCTTTAAACGGGCGAGTTTAATAATCATGGGGCTGTTGATACTACTGATGGTGCTTATCAGCGTCGTCGGTGCTCCTTCGATTTTCGTTGCTGTCGTCGGAGGAATTTTCGTGCTTGCGTTTATCGCCCGTTACGGCTTTCTGGTGCTGGAGCAAAGTGCAGAAGGGCGCTTTCATCCACCCACATTGGGGGAGGCGTTTTCCGGGTCGGGTTTCAATATCCTGTTTCAACAAATTGCGGTGCAAATTATTTTTGTGGGATTTACGGTGGTGGTTAGCTTTCTGGAAAGTGGTTTTCTGAATGCGGTTGCCAGTGCGTTGGTGGTGCTAATCTGGCCTGCCAGCATGATGTTGTTGGCCATGGAGCGTTCGATTACTCTTGCTGTTAATCCCAGCGCTATCTGGCATTTGATTCGCAGTATCGGCTGGGCTTATTTATTGCTATATGCATTCCTGTTCTTGCTTTTAGGTGCACAAGCAACCCTGTTTCAGGTTTTTGTTCAAGAGATTCCGCCGCGTTTATTGCTGCCTGGATTCGTCGGCTTGATGTTTTATTTCCTGATAGTGAGCTTCCATCTGACGGGGTATGTCGTATTTCAGTATCAGTCTGATATAGGTTTTGTCGCAGAGGATCAGCTCGCGAAGGAAAAACGCAGGCTTAAAGTAGAGCCAGTCAATGCGGTTTCAGAATTAATGATAAAAGAAGGTCAGTATGAGCGGGCTGTTCAGGTGCTTACCAAGTACCTGAAACAAAACCCGGATAGTATCAGGCATCACGAAAATCTTGCCAAGCTGCTGCTGGCATTGCGGGACAGAAACGAGGCGCTGGCCCATGGGCAGTTCTTTCTCAATCTGCTGAGTGAGAGGGGAGACGATGCCAGGTTGTATTTTTTGTTCTCCCGCTATCTGGAATTGGACCCGGGGTTTAAACCGGAGCAACCTGGTGTTTGTTTATGTTTGGCGGAACAGTTGTTTCTGCGAGGCAAGTATCAACAGGTTTGCCAGTTACTGGCTAATATGCATAAGTCCGCGCCTGATTTTGATCTGCTTCCGGATGCGTATTTACTTATGGCACGTTCTTTACTGGATGGCTTTAATAACGAGAGCAAAGCCTCGCAGTACCTTAAATTCGTCAAGGCCAAGTACCCAACGTTTAGCCAGCTCGGAGAGGTTGAGGCTTTGTTGCTTGAGTGCGGGGGTGCCGTATGACTGAGGCGAAGCCTAATGGTTGAATCAGATTGCTCTGAATCTATGCGTGAATCCAATCCTGAACTCGACATTCATAACCCGTTCGTACGCCAAACCAAATATTGGCACAGCCTTGAAGATGGTCGTGTGCAATGCGATATATGCCCACGGCAATGTAAATTGCGGGATCAGCAAAGAGGCTTGTGTTTTGTACGCGCGAACGTCGGTAATCAAATTGTCTTAACCACCTATGGCCGCTCCAGTGGTTTCTGTGTCGATCCTATCGAAAAAAAGCCGCTCAATCATTTTTATCCGGGATCGTCGGTATTGTCTTTCGGTACTGCCGGATGCAACTTATCCTGCAAATTTTGCCAGAATTGGGACATTTCGAAATCGAGGCAAATGGACACGCTGGCAAGCCGGGCACAACCGGAAGCAATTGTCCAGGCAGCGCTGGACACCGGCTGTAGAAGTGTCGCATTTACCTATAACGATCCGGTTGTATTTCAGGAGTATGCGGTTGATGTGGCTCAGGCTTGCAGGGCGGCGGGGCTGGAATCCGTCGCCGTCTCCGCAGGTTATCATAACGCGCAAGCGCGTAGTGAGTTCTATCAGTCTATATCAGCAGCAAATATCGATCTAAAAGCGTTTAGTGAGCGGTTCTATTGGAACGTTACCGGGGCACATCTTTCTCCCGTTCTGGACACGCTGAGCTATTTGAAACACGAAACAGCCGTCTGGTTTGAAATCACAACGTTACTTATTCCCGGCCAGAACGATGAGCCTGGGGAAATTGAAGCGATGAGCCGCTGGATTATGGACAATTTAGGTGCCGATGTGCCGTTGCACTTCTCCGCGTTTCATCCGGATTATAAAATGAAAGATATACCGGCAACCCCGAGAGCGACCTTGAACCGGGCGCGGAAAATTGCAATGGAGCAGGGATTAAATTACGTGTACACGGGAAATGTACACCATCAGGCGGGTGATTGTACCTACTGTCCGAATTGTCATTCTGAGTTAATTCAGCGGGATTGGTATCAGCTCAACAGCTGGTCACTGGCACCAGGAGGGCGATGTTCTCATTGTGATACGTTGATCCCGGGCCGGTTTGGATTGCAGCCTGACCATGGCACGCGGAAAACGATGCCGGTTCGTATTAGTAGGTAATCTCAAAGTGACTTTCCGTGGGGATTGGGCTCAATGGCCCGGTATCCACTTTGTTGACAATAGCGTCCGGCGGCCCCAGTAGCGCCCAAGCGACCAGGGCATCGACATTTCCCGCGCTGCCCTGGGCTTCAAATTCCACATTGCCGTCGGCCATATTCCGAACCCACCCGGTCAGATGCAAAGAGAGTGCTTTATCTTTGGTAGATGCCCGGTAATAGACACCCTGAACCCGGCCGTGGACAATGGCATGTACACGTTTTAAATCTGGCATAATTCGGGTCTCCTGTTGCCGTTCGTGGTTAAGGATAACGACTGGTGGGTTATTTTACGAATAATTAAATTGATTGCAGAAGGCATGAAAATGAAAACGATCATAATTACCGGGGCCGCGTCCGGAATCGGTAAAGCGGTTGCGGAGCTATTTTATTCAGAGGGCTGGCAGTTAGGATTGTTGGATCTGAATCCGACCCCCTTACAGGACACGGTGAAAGATTGGGATAAGTCACGCTATTGTATTGTTGCTGCGAATGTCACTGATCCTGATCAGGTTGAAACGGCACTGCAACAGATTATGCAATCGATCAGGTTACCGGATGTCCTATTCAATTGCGCCGGTGTTTTGGAAGTCGGCGATTTTGAGGCGATCACATTGGACCGCCATCATCGGATTCTGGATATTAATAACAAGGGGGTTCTGAATTGTTGTTATTTTGCCTTTCCTTATCTGAAACAAAATCCCGGTAGTCGGGTTATTAACATGTCATCGGCGTCTTCGCTCTATGGTATTCCCGGGTTTGCCAGCTATTCGGCGTCAAAATTCTGGGTTAAAGGATTTACTGAAGCGTTGAACCTGGAGTGGGCACGATATGGGATTCAGGTGATGGATATAGAGCCCCCTTTTGTGAACACCCCAATGCTCGCGAATAAACAGGCACAAATTATCCGCCGCCTTGGCGTGAAATTGGTTGCCGAGGATATTGCGGTTCAGGTGTTTCAAGCGGCTCAGGGTGAGCGACTCCATAATGCGGTGAGCAGGGAATACAAGGTGTTGCGGGCGGCTAGAAAATGGTTACCGGATCGCGCTGCCCACAAACTTGTGAAATGGATGTCCGGCTATTGACGACTATACATCGATGAAAAAATCGGGAATCAGTTGATTGACATCCAGGCTGGGATCAACCTGATATTGTCTGAGATCGGTTACACCTGCTTCACCCAGTACTTCATCGTCGATAAAAAAGTTGCCGCTGCACTCTGCACTGGGTCGTTTAAATATCTCATATGCTGCGTCGGCCATGATGGCGGGTGTGCGTGACAATTTAATCGTGGCGTCGCCCCCCAGATGGTTTTGCACCGCAGCCGTTGCGATAGCCGTTCTGGGCCAGAGTGCGTTGAACGCAATGTTGTCCCGGCTAAATTCTTCCGCCATCCCGAGAACACAAAAACTCATTCCGAATTTAGCCATGCTGTAGGCAAGGTGAGGGGCATACCAGCGCGAATTAGTGCTAATAGGAGGCGCAAGGTTAAGTACGTGAGGATTTTCTGCATTTTTAAGGTGCGGTACTGCGAGTTTAGAGCACAAAAAAGTGCCTCGAAAATTAATTTGATGCATCAAATCGAAGCGTTTCATCTCAACATCCAGGGTGCCAGTCAAATTTATTGCACTAGCATTGTTCACAAGAATATCGATTCCGCCGAACGTTTCTACGGCTTTACGCATGGCCGCCGCAACCGTTTGCTCCTCTCGCACATCCACAACCAGAGGTAGTGCCTTACCACCCGCTGCCTCTATTTCTTCCGCTGCACTATAGATGGTGCCCGGCAGCTTGGGGTGGGCTTCAGTAGTCTTTGCGGCAACAACGATGTTAGCCCCGTCTTTCGCGGCTTTAAGGGCGATTTCTTTGCCGATTCCCCGGCTCGCACCGGTGATAAATAGAGTCTTGTTTTTAAGAGTTGACATAGTCCGCTGTCCTCGTTTTAGCAGTGTATAGGTGGCTCACTATAGTCCACTTTCCGCAGCCTAAAAACCGTCTGCCCGCCAGGGTGAATAAACTGTAAATACGGGCAACTTTACACGCCTGCACCGTTTTGGGTAGCTGCTTTTAAAGAGAGGTCTGGCCCCGTTTTTGCTATTCGATGACTGTATTGTTTCAGGGCGATGACAGTCGCATCAAGCGTTAGGCCAATAGAACGTTGATTCCAGTCAACGTTTTAGCGTGGTGAGTGTCGGGGGGCACGAAAGACCAATACGTTTCTTTTTTAACTCATTTATTTTTTTGTTTAAGGAGTAGTATCACCATGGCTAATAGAAAAGTTTCGCGCAGAACGGTTCCAATCTCGTTGGCAGGTGTCGTAGTCAGTACGATGGGTGTGGTTGTCCCGCAATCACTAATGGCAGCAGATTCTCTGCAGGATGCGTTGAAGGCGAGTACCACCAAGCTAAGCTTGCGCCCACGATACGAAAAGGTGGAACAAGAGGGTGCCGGCATTTCGGAAGCTGCGACGATATTATCTCGACTTACGTTCACCACCGGAAATTTCTACGATGTTTCGGCGGTCTTGGAATTTGATGATGTGACATCGATGAAGTCGGTCGACTATGATGATGGCTCTTTTGCCGGGCCTAGTCCTGCGATTATTGATCCCGAAGGCACGGAGGTTAACCAGGCCTACTTGTCTTATTCCGGATTGGATAGCACAGATTTTCGTTGGGGACGACAACGTATTGTGCTCGACAATCAGCGTTTTGTCGGAGGCGTGGCCTGGCGTCAAAACGAACAAACCTATGATGCGCTCTCAGTGACGAATACCAGCTTCGGTGGCTTGTCGATGTTTTATGCGCACGTTACTGATGTCAACCGGATTTTCGGCGAAGGAAACGACGACAGCTATCCAGCGGCACGACGTGGTGACCACCGGGAAGATACCAATCTGCTGAACCTGAATTATAAGTTTGAAGGCATTGGTGCTTTGTCGGCGTATTATTATGATATTGAGAACGAATCAGCCGCCGCGCTTTCCTCCGTAACCTATGGTGTCCGTTTTGCCGGTGATACGAAGTTTGATTCGTTCAGTCTCGGTTATGAGCTGGAATACGCTGATCAGGAGGATTCTGGGAATAATCCGAATAGCTATTCAGCGGATTATTCGCTTATCGGTGTGAGCGGTACCATCAGCAACTTTACCCTGGGATTTGCTATGGAAACCTTGGGTGCTGATGCCGACGCTGGTGTCGGATTCACCACCTCACTGGCAACCCTGCACATGTTTCAAGGGTGGGCTGATCAGTTTCTGGTGACACCGGGCGCTGGGGTGGAAGACAGTTACGTAACGTTTAAAGCTGGTTTGCCGTGGGGAATGAACTTCGTTGCGGTTTTTCATTCGTTTGAAAGTGCCGAAGACATTGCTGTCGGAAGTTCCGATTATGGCACCGAGATCGATGCGGCTTTGACGAAGAAATTCGAGAATGGCGCAACCCTGCAATTAAAGTACGCCGATTTCAGTGGGGAAGACGATGGCCTGACGCCAAACGATGTTGAAAAGGTTTGGGTTACCGCGACCTACGCCATCTAAAAGCTGGGCAGTGTTTCAATAGCATCATCCAGACAAAGTTAGGGAAGGCGAAAGCCTTCCCTTTTTTGCTTTTCTTACTTTACCCCGAGTTCTCCAGTGGATTATTCATCTTCCTTATTGGGACTCGCAACTCTGTATTCATCAGCCAGGTCGGCTTGAGAGTGAATGCTGTATTTCAGGTCATTCACCATGCCGTCTTTCAGGCTATAGATCCAGCCATGTACCGTAAGATCCTGCCCATTTTCCCAGGCTTTTTGTACGACGTGGGAGTGCGCTACATTTTTTACCTGTTGCTTAACATTCAACTCGCACAGATAGTTGTGGCGATCCTCTTCCGAGGCCAGTGACTCAAACCGGTGTTTGTTGCGGTAATACAGGTTTTTAATGCTATACAACCAGTTGTCGATAAGTCCGTGGCTGGTGTTTTCCAGTGCGGCTTTGACACCGCCACAACCATAATGCCCACAGACAATTATGTGTTTTACTTTGAGTACCGCCACGGAAAACTCAATAACTGACATGCAATTGAAATCGGTGTGGACCACCAGATTTGCGATATTGCGATGCACAAAAATTTCGCCTGGCAATAAACCTACGATTTCGTTTGCGGGTACCCGACTATCGGAGCAGCCGATCCAGAGGTATTCAGGGGTTTGTGCCTCGGATAGTCGCTGAAAGAACTGAGGGTCTTCCCGTGTGATGTTCTCTGACCATTTTTGATTGTTTTCAAGGAGCTTATGTAGTCTATGCATGGGATCTGTCTGCCACTGAATAAAATTTTATTCCCAAGATTTTAATGACCTGTCCCCCGGATGTCGAATTTGGTACATCGGGGGGCGCCTTATTTTGCGGGGCTTTTACATTTACTTACCGAAAACTACGTTATAAACGTCCCGATAGTGCTCGGCAAAGTGGACGACCATGCCTTTGCGGATAAAGTCCGGCAGTTCGTCGTAGTCTCTGCGGTTGGCTTCCGGTAAAACCAGTTCCTTGATCTTTTGCCGTTTGGCGGCGATGACCTTCTCTCGGATACCGCCCACCGCCAACACCTGGCCAGTCAGGGTAATCTCTCCGGTCATGGCTAAAGGCCGTTTTGGAGCCATATTACAGGCCAGCGAGATTAACGCTGTGGTCATAGTGACACCGGCACTGGGGCCGTCTTTCGGAGTAGCACCTTCCGGAACATGCAAGTGAATATGTGCTTTTTCAAAAAACTCACCGCTACCACCATAATCCGTAATTCGCGAGGAGGCGTAGCTATAAGCCAAGTGGGCGGATTCTTTCATGACATCGCCTAACTGGCCTGTAATTTTAAACCCGGCATCGCGACGGTGAATCTCGGTAGCTTCGACCGGCAGGGTGACACCGCCAAGGGAAGTCCAGGCTAGGCCGGTTATGACTCCGACTCCTTTCAGTGGCTTCTCGTCGCGGAAAATAGGTGGCCCCAGATACGTTTCCAGATTCGCTGGCGTAATGCTGATTTTCGATTCGGTTTTTTTCAGTAGCTTCACAACCGATTTACGGACGATTTTATTCAGCGTCTTTTCGAGGTTGCGTACGCCGGCTTCTCGGGCATAGCCTTCAATAATGGTTCGTAACGCGGGGTTGGACACCTTTAGCTGGGATTTTTTGACGCCGGCCCTGGATAGGCATTTGGGCCATAAATGATTGCGGGCGATGGCCACTTTTTCTTCTGTGATATACCCGGACAAGCGGATCACATCCATCCGGTCGAGCAGAGCGGCTGGAATAGTGTCCATCTGGTTTGCGGTACAAACGAACAGAACATTCGACAGATCCAGTCGAATATCGAGGTAATGGTCCAGGAATTCTTTATTCTGTTCCGGGTCCAGCACTTCCAGTAGCGCTGATGCGGGATCGCCCTGGAATGAGCTGCCGATCTTATCGATTTCGTCCAGCATCACCACCGGGTTGCTCACTTCAACATCCTTGAAAGCCTGCACCAGCTTACCTGGCATGGCTCCTATGTAGGTTCGACGATGGCCTTTGATTTCAGCTTCGTCGCGCATTCCGCCCAAACTGAAACGATAGAATTTCCGACCCAGGGCATCGGCAATGGAGCGCCCTATGGAGGTTTTACCGACACCGGGTGGGCCTACCAGCAGTAAAATAGAGCCGCTGATCTGGCCTCTGTAGGCACCGACCGCGAGGAATTCCACAATGCGATCTTTGACGTCATCCAGGCCGTCGTGATGCTTGTCCAGAGTGACGCGGGCGTTATCTATGTCCAGTTTGTCCTCTGAAGTTACACCCCAGGGAACGGAGGTTGCCCAATCCAGGTAGTTGCGGGTGACAGCGTATTCCGGTGAGCCCAGCTCCAGCATCGCGAGTTTGCTAAGTTCGTCATCGATTTTTTTCATCGCGGCTTCCGGGATCACGTAATTTTCCATACGCTTACGGAACTCGTCGACGTCGCTTTCCTTGTCGTCTTTAATGATGCCCAATTCTTTCTGGATGATTTTGAGCTGCTCACGAAGAAAAAACTGGCGCTGGTGTTCTTCCAGTTTGGCGTTGACCTGACGATTGATCTGCAAATGAAGGCGCGCTACTTCCAGTTCTTTTTTCAGCAACAGGAGCACTTTTTCCATGCGTTTCAATAAGGCAACGGCATCCAGAACATCTTGCAGGTCGTCGGCGTCAGCCGTCGTCAGGCCGGCAGCAAAATCGGTCAGCGGAGACGCGTCGTTGGGACTGAAACGATCCAGGTAGTCCCGTAGCTCCTCGGTGTAAAGCGGGTTAATCGATACCAGTTCTTTAATGGAATCGATAATCGCGATCGCATAGGCCTTGACCTCCTGGGCGTCTTCTTCCCGCGGCTGCGGATAAGTGACGCTGGCCAGCAGGGGAGGTGTTTTATGGAGCCACTGATGCACCCAGGTGCGGCGGATACCCTGTGCAATAAACTGAATTTTACCTTCGTCCCGCACTACGTTGTGAATCCGTACCACGCACCCCATACGCTCAAAGCGATCGGTTAGCAGCATTTCGTCATCGGGTTCCGGTGCGTAGCTCAAAGCCAGGCAGCGGTGGGAGGTTTTGGATACACGTTCAATGGTGGATGCCCAGGGTTCTTCATCTACCACAATAGGCTGTACCTGGGCTGGAAAAAACGGTTTGTTGGAAATGGGGATGACATAAAGACGATCGGGAAGCGAAGAATCGGTGAGCGCCAAACGAGTGTCAGAGTGGAGTTCGTCCACTTCAATAATGTCAGGGGTATCTGGGTCTGTTTTACTCACTGGGGACAACCACCTGTTATTGGTTAGAAATTTACTTCTATATGAGTGCGTTAGTCGGGATTTCAACCGTTGAACAAGGTCAGTTTAATTGATCTTTGAACGCGGCCTTTACCTGATCCACCGCTGTTTTGTGATCGACGATCGGAGCGGGGTATCCGCAGGCTTCTCTTTGCGCCGCAGACGGGTTGTGAATCTGCTTGCTATTCAGCGTCGACAATTCCGGTACCCACTGTCGAATGAAGTCACCGTCGCTGTCAAAACGTTCAGATTGGCGCTGCGGGCTGAACACGCGGAAGTACGGAACTGCGTCTGCTCCAGTGGAGGCAGACCATTGCCAGCCCCCGTTATTGGCAGAGAAATCAGCATCCACCAGCTTCTGCATAAAATACGCTTCACCCAGGCGCCAGTTTACGAAAAGATGCTTCGTTAGAAACATGGCCGTAACCATGCGCAAACGGTTGTGCATCCAGCCTGTTTCGTTAAGTTGCCGCATTCCGGCATCGACCAGGGGGTAACCGGTTTTACCTTGTTGCCAACATTGCAGTCGCTGACGGTCGTGCAGCCAGGGTATGGCCTCGGTTTTGGGCTGAAAGGCGCAACCTTTGCTGAGATCCGGGTTTAAGCAGGTTAGGTGTTTATAAAACTCCCGCCAGATAAGCTCGTTGATCCAGGTTCGTATGCCTACACTGCCGGAATCCCACTCCATATTATTCGCAAGCAGAGCCTCGTAAAAACAGCGCCGGAGGGACAAGGCACCCACAGCAAGGTACGGTGATAAACGACTGGTGCCGTCAATTGAAGGGGTATCGCGGGTTTCTTTATACTGTTCAATGGAACGCTGAACAAATGAATCCAATTGTTGTTGCGCCACCTGGCTGCCGGCGGGCCACCACTGATTTGCTGGTTGTTTTGGTGCCCAGGAAAGGATTTCTTCTTCTGCGGTGGAGTCCATCTCGACGGGTGTCTGTTTTTTGGGCGCAGAGAACGGCGTGAGTTCACAGTTTGAAATATCCTTCAGCCAGGCGCGTTTAAACGCCGAAAAAACCTTGAACGGAGTACCTGCACCGGTTAGTACGGAACCCGGTTTTAACAGTGTTTGATCATGACTGAACTGAAGTTCGGTACCGGCCGCGGCTAATGCTTGCTGCGCAGAGCGATCCCGACGGATTTCGTTTAGTTCCATCTCACGGTTGGCAAACACCCGCGTTACATTGTGGTGTTTGCAGAGTTTGACCAGCGCGTTCACGCTGTCTGAATAAGTGGTGCAACGCAATGCAGCAAAGGTGATGCCCGCCTGTTCCAGATCCCTACGCAAGCTCACGGCATTTTCAAGTACAAACCGCAGCTTGGTATCGCCCGCATGGTGAAGCTTGTGCTGATCCGGCGTATAGAGATAAATGGCTAAGACTTTGCTGCCTGAAGAGCAGGCGGCCTGTAGTGCGGGATTGTCGAGGATTCTGAGATCGTTGCGAAACCACATTGCATGTAAGGGAGGACGGGCGTCCATCGGCATAATGTTAGGGGTCCTCGGCGCTGGGTTAGAATGATCCGGACATCCTAAGCGCACTTGAACCATGGGTCAATGGAGCCTGGCAATTTGGAAAGAGCCGGCAGGGCTACCGGCTCTTTACTCGCGGGAGGGAATAGGTGCGGGGTACTGCTTAACGTTGCTTATACTGCTTTCTGCTCTGAATGCACACAGCCTTGTGTCTAGAGCAGCGTCTCTGATGCGAAATAAACGTCGCGTCAGGCGAAATACATGTTGTCCAGATAATCTTTCAACGCGTTAAACGTTGCCGTTTGTTCCGGATGAGTGAGCTCGAATAAGAATGATGCGGAATCTTTAATACCCATGTCGTACCTCCAGTATTTATCTAGTCATCAGGTCAAGCCGTATTTGCTTCCCTACAGGAGAATTAGCAACACCTATGCCATAATTGATATAAACGCTAAGGTAATGAATTACCGCAATATTTTTCTAACTAGTCTATATATTGCACGGTAAATCCTATGACTCCATGAATCGAAACCGCGCAGTGGGTTCAGTTGTAGTTCATAATCGGTGCGCTAATCTAGGGACGAGGTAAAAAAATAGATGTTTAAGCTTGGTCTTTTAAGTCGTGGCAGTTGCGAAAGCGCTAACAAATGCACGTTACTGTTGGTTGGCGTGTTGGGGGTTAGCGCTCCGGCTGTGTCTGCGGTAAGCAATCCATTTTCTTTCGTAACCCATACGCAAGCCATACTCCGGTTGGCGGAGCTGGATAATGCCGGTGCGGCGCGTTTGATCGAAAGCCGGACCGGCGGCAGGGTCTTGGCGGTGAGCGAAGAAGAGCGTGGTGGTAGTCGGGTTTATCGGGTGAAAGTTTTGTTACCCGAAGGGCGCATCAGAACCCTGTTTATCGATAAACAGACCGGTGCCGTGCGGGAAGGGTGATGTGATATGCGTGTTCTGGTGGTCGAAGATGAACAAAATTTAAGGCAGCAATTAAAATCTGCATTGCAGCAAAAAAATTACAGTGTGGATTGCGGGGAAGATGGTGAAGAAGGTCGCTACCTGGCTACGGAATATCAATACGATGTTGCTATTGTTGATATCGGTTTACCCAAACTGAACGGCATTGAACTTGTGCGTGGTATTCGAGAGCAGGGTATTCGGTTTCCTATATTAATCCTAACCGCCCGGGGACACTGGCAGGACAAAGTTAACGGCCTGGAAGCCGGGGCCGATGATTATGTGGTTAAGCCGTTTGAAATCGAAGAAGTGCTGGCGCGATTGAACGCACTAATACGGCGGTCCGCTGGACATGCGTCTCCTGTTATATCGGTGGGTCCGATTGCCTTGGATACGTCGAGCCAGCAAGTCCGATTGAATAATCAACCGGTTGAACTCACCAGCTTTGAATACAAAGTGCTGGAATACCTGATGCTTCATCCCGGGGACGTGGTGTCGAAAACCGTGTTAACCGAACATATCTACGCCCAGGATTTTGACCGTGACAGCAATACGATCGAGGTTTTTGTTGGCCGGTTGCGGAAAAAACTGGATCCGGACAATCTCATCAAACCGATTGAAACGTTAAGAGGCCGGGGATACCGGTTTGCGCTGGAGCGTTAGGGTTTGCCGTCGCTAAGGATTCGGTTTCTGTTTGTTGCGGCCTTGATTCTTGCGGTGTTCTCCATGAGTGCGGGCTGGATTCTGCGGCAATCCTTTGAAGCCAGTATCCAGGATCGTGCCCAGGAACAGTTGAAACTGCAGATTTATGGGATGCTGGCGGCAGCAGAATTCAAAGATGGCCAACTCCAATTGCCGCAGCTGCTTTCAGAACCACGCTTTAACCGTTTGCAATCAGGGCTTTTTGCACTGGTGTTTAAGGGGGAAGATCCTGTTTGGTACTCCCAGTCATACCTGTTAAATAATGTACCTCCCATTGAATTCGGCCAGCCTGGACGATGGAATATGGTTCAGTACGAAACCCCGGATAAGGCGCAGTTCTACCAGCTCAGTTTTACGGTTTTATGGGAGCACCAGGGCAAGGATTTGCCCTTTACATTTGTTGTTTGGGAGTCAGACCAACCCTACGTTGCCCAGATCCAGAGCTTTGAAGCGACTCTTTGGGCTTGGCTGGGCGGGCTCGAAATAGTCTCTATCGCTCTGGTTTTTTTCTTGCTGAATATTGGGTTCAGACCTTTCAGAAAGCTCGCCCGGGAATTGAGTGAAGTGGAAAACGGAGCCCGGCAGCAGCTCGTTAAAATCTATCCGGTAGAAGTGATGCCGGTAGTGCGTAACCTTAACCGATTGATTGAGCATGAGCGTCAGGTCAGGGAGCGCTACAAGCATAGCCTGGGTGATCTGGCGCATAGTTTGAAAACCCCTTTGGCCGTACTGAAAGGGGTTCGCCAGTCAATTAATCAGGATGAAGAAAGCGATAAGGTTTTTCTGCAGCAAATTGAACGCATGGACGAAATTGTCAATTATCAATTGCGTCGGGCCATTTCAGCGGTACCGAACCGCAGCGCACAGGGGGCGGTGTTGCTATCGGTGTACCACAAAATGGCCACCGTGCTCGGTAAAGTCTATGCGGAAAAGGCAATCGAATTTGAGCAGGATATTCGTCCAGGGCTGAGGTTGCCCTGGGATGAGGCAGATAGCCTGGAGGTGTTGGGTAATCTGATGGATAACGCCTGTAAATTCGGCGCCAGCCGCGTAAAAGTGAGAGGCTGGATAGCCAATGGTGCGCTTTGGATTACCGTTGATGATGATGGGCCGGGCATTGCAAAAGCAGACCGTAACCTGGTGTTGCGACGGGGGACGCGTAAAGATGAGCAGGTCGCTGGGCAGGGTATCGGACTGGCTATTGTGACGGATATTGTTGAAAACTCAGAAGGTGACCTTAGTATTGAAGCGTCCGAAGCAGGTGGCGCACGGTTTCTGATTCGCTTAGATTTGGGGTGGTGAATTGTCGCCCTTGCTCAGCCAACGGTTGATGGCATTGATTAATGCCGACTGGTTAAAAGGCTTTTTGATGTAGTCGTTCATGCCGACCGCCAGACAACTTTCACGATCGCCCATATTGGTATTGGCAGTAACGGCAACGATGGGGATGTCCGCATTTTGGTTGCCCAGTTTTCTGATCAGCTTGGTCGCTTCGAATCCATCCATGATGGGCATTTGGCAGTCCATAAATACCAGGTCATACACTCTTCGTTCCATCATGGTCACGGCTTCTTTACCATTATTAGCCGAATCCACCTGGAAACCCAATACCCGCAGTTGACCTTCCATCACGAGCTTGTTTACGTAGTTGTCCTCCACCACCAGGATTTCAATATCTTCGGGGTCGATGTCGTCGGCGATAAAGCCCAGTTGGTTGTCGGCCGCGGCTTCAGAGCGCTGCATGGGTAAGCTCAGTGTTACTTCTGTCCCTTTACCCACAACGGAATGAAACTCCATGGATCCATCCAATATACTGATGATTTTTTGGGACAGCGCCAGGCCAATCCCCAGGCCCCCTTTGCGGCGGGTAAGGGAGCCATCCGCTTGCTTGAAGGAATCGAAAATCTCAGACTGAAGCGAATCTGGAACTCCGCAACCGGTATCCTTGATGGTGAAAATTAGTTTAACCTGGTCACTGGCCGGTTCGGTCTCACTCAGGGTTATTCCCAGCTTGATCTCCCCTTGGTCGGTGAACTTGCAGGCGTTGTCCAACAGGTGATCGAGTAACAACTTCAGCTTATCTTCATCAGCGTTGACGATTGTGGGTACGGTTTCATCCAGTGCGAATTCAAAGCCCAGGTTTTGTATAACCGCTCGTGAGCGGTAGTGCGATGCCGTGTCCTCAAGGAAATTGCGGATAGGGAAGGGGTGGTTATCTGCGGCTGCGATACCGGATTCAAGTTGTGTATAGGTCAGGATGTTTTCAATCATGCCCATCATGTCACGGCTGGAGCGTACAATCGTGGTCAGGTATTTATTTTGCACGGTATCCAGCTGGGTGTGCTCCAGTAGCTCGGACGCCCCGAAAATACCGTTCATGGGGGTGCGTAACTCATGGCTTACCGTCGATAGGAATTCATCTTTGAAGCGGTTGCTGGCGGCCAGCCTGCGGTTGCTTTCTTCCAGAGCTTTGTTGGCGTCTCGTTCAAATTGGATGCGTTCCGCCTGTAGCACATTGATACGGTCCCCCAATGCCAGTGCTAGCAATATGGTTTCCAGCAGCGCACCGATTTGTACACTGAATGCGGTTAGCAGATTGAGGGGGAATATACCGGATATGGTGAGTATCCAGCACATTGCGCCGATGATGACGCTGATCCAGGCGATCAGATAAAAGCGGGCTGTTTTAATGCCTCTTTGTATGCCCACGAAGCCAGCGCTGATCCCCAGCAGGCTAAGAAAAAAGGTCAGCATATTGGCAGAATTGGGCAGCATCACCTTGCCGGATACGATGATAAGGGCAATATCAGCCAAACTTACCAGCACCAGGAAGCCGAATGCTTTGTGCAACATGGGCATCAGTACTTTTGTTTTAAGAAACTCCTGACTGAATATGGCCCCTCCACTGACACTGAGTAACGTGATTATGAAATGGGTTTTATACGACGACAGCCAATCATTACGATAAAAAAGCAGATCGCGGAGCAGGCCATCGTGGGATAGCGTCCATAAGAATAACGTGACGATATAGAAAACATAATAGACGTAGCTCTTTTCCCTGGTGGACCAGTAGAGAAAGAGATTGAACAGCGCCATGACGATGAACGCACCATAGAATAGGGTGGTTATTCCCATGATTAAACGTTCGTGGACCAGTTGTTCCGGTGCGGTTCTCAGGTTAATTGGAACAAAAACCGGGGAATCGCTGTTCACTTCAATATAGAGAGTGTTAATACCTTCTGCGGGTTTAACCGGAAAACAGAACCGTGTGCAGTTGATGCGGGTATCTTTTTGGGTGTAGCCGGATCGGATCTTGGAAACCAGCTGATCTCCGTTCATTTGATACAGGGTGATATGACTAAGGTGGGGGTAGCCTATTTCCAATATCAGGGGTAAAGCGTTTTCATCAAACCGGGTCTGAAAGCGAAACCAGAAGGTGGAATGGGTTCTAGACAGATAGGGAGAATCAGAAAAAACCGGTTCAAATTGTTGTTGGGTGTCACGAGAGCGCACATCATCCAGGGTCAGGGTGCCTGAACTGTCCTCCAGCATATACAAATGGCGCCCTAACACCAGATCACCGACTTCATCAGCTTCAAGAGGCGAATAGGTCGGTGCAGCAGCCGCGCTGATTGGCATCAGCAACAGGAGCTCGAGCAAAATGCCCAGGCTAAAGGCTACTACGGTCTTTGACATTCACCCACACCTACTACTCTCGGAAAATCGGAATACCTATACAAAGATACAATAAACTCAGCGTCTTAAGTGTAGTTCGCAATTTTAAATAAGGTAATGAAATGTAGGTCATTTAGGTAAAAAATGAGTTAACCGGCTAAAATGTCTCAACTGCCGTAGCGGTCACTCTGTTGCGATTGTTTCGATAGCGAGTAGAATCCATTTATTAGCCACCGCTTTGGTGGCGCTGATGGTTAGTAAGGAGACGCTCCTGCTCCAATATGCATCGCTCGGTTTAGCGAATTATTCCAGCAATTTATACATCATGTCTGCTTGTATCGACACATTACATAAGGGGATCATCCGTGGGAAGCGTTCAGGATTCTCGTTATCTGGGTGGAGTCAACGAGCTCACCATCATCACCGATATTAAAAAAGGCAGGACCCCCGATGGCGTACTGACCTATAAGCAAATGTTGCAACGCGTGCTGGATTCGGTTCAGAACAGAGAGGAAAGAGGTATCCCGACCCCCATCAGGCTCATCGAAACAATCCATTTTGCACGTTGGGTTATCTGGCAAAACGGTGAATCCAGTAAGCTGATTTTCACCTCCAATTACGATGGCAGTATGTGGCAATACCTACGGGACTTCTCGAACACGATTGCTACCGATATTGATCGTGTCTGGAGCAACTGCGAGGGCTATCCGCCTGGCGGATGTCGCGATTTCGATAGTTTCTGGGCCTATGTGGTGGAGCATCAGGTTGCAACCAGCGCGTTCTATGCTGCGCTGCCTCAGCAAACTTTGCGCCGGCGGGATTCTTTGCGGCGGTTTAAAACCAACTTCGACCAGTTTGTGGTGCGTTACGGTGAGTCCGGCCAATCTGATCCAGAAGGTTTTTATAAGCAATTTCAGCAGTTTGTTCTGAGCAACCAATCGTATCTTAGTGAATAGAAACAACGGGGCAACGTTGTGAACACCACCGAATCGGCCATTCAGCTAGACGATATTCAGGCTCACGTAATCAGCAGTGCCAGACCTGCCGCAGCAAAATATTTCTTCTTCCATATCCGTGACCCTTCTGCTTTCTCAGCTTTTCTTGCAAGCGAGTTGCTGAATGGTTTGACGTTAAGTGAGTTCGATATCCAGCATCCGCAAGCCATTAGGCTGGCTGGGGATTATCAGTGCTTCACGAATATTGCTTTCAGCTTCAATGGCTTGGCTCGGCTGGGGCTGCCTCAAACGCTGTTGGACAAGTTTCCTGTGGCTTTCCGGGAGGGTATGGCGGAGCGGGCGCGATTTATAGGTGACAGCGGTGTTGATTCGCCTTCCGTTTGGGAGGGTTACTACGGGAATGCACATTTGCATGGTTTGATTGCAGTTAATTATATGCCCTGGTTGAAAGCGAAATGTGCCACGCCCGGAAAATTCAAAGCACCGGATCAATGGTCCGCGCGAGAGCAGGAGCTGCATTTCGAGAAAATCGATCGGTGCTGGAATGCCCTGTTAGATGGCGCTGCAACGATTCCAGGGGCAGAAATCCTGCAACGGGAACAGGCTCACGTGATTCGTTACGGCACCCGGTTGAAAGAGCACTTCGGGTTTGATGACGGCATATCGCAACCCCAGGTTGCCGGAGCCCAGGCATATTATGGCAGTGTCGGAAAAAAGCGAAGCAACGATGGTGAGTGGTATCCTTTGGCGCTGGGCGAATTCGTGATGGGTTACTATGATGAACTGGCGACGGCGAATCTTGGACGCCAGAATAGCCCGGAGGCCGATCCGACATTGCCGGTACCGGCAGATGCGATTGAACGTGCTTATCACGCCTTAACCATGAATGGTTCATTTCTTGTATATAGGAAGCTTGAACAGGATGTGAAAGGGTTTCGCGCATTCTGTGCAGATAAAGGCGGCAATGTCGTCGCTGAGCAAATGGTCGGTAGAAAATTAAATGGGGAGCCGCTAACGAAAAAGGCAACCGGAATCCGCGACAACCAATTTGATTTTGGTGATGATCCTGACGGAAAGATCTGCCCATTCGCGTCCCACATGCGCCGCGTAAACCCGCGATTGACACTGACCCGTGGCGTCAATGAGGGCACCTTTCGTGTGGATCAGCACCGGATTATCCGCCGGGGCATGGCTTACGGGCCTTTTATCGAGCCAGGCACCCGGCCCCAGCAGGCGCCGGATGCGGTTCGTGGGCTGCATTTTTTTTGCTATAACGCCCGACTGGATTCCCAATTCGAATTTATCCAGAAAAACTGGATCAATAATTGCGACTTTATGTATTTCCCTTCTCCGGTCGTGGACCCCATAGTCGGAAATCGGCAGCAGGGGGGCGCCTCTTCGTTTCCTGTTGATCAGGAGTCGATGCCTGTTAGCGGTTTGCAGCAGTTTGTTTTCGTTCGGGGAGGGGAGTATTTTCTAACGCCCGGCAAACGCGGATTAGCCCGGATTGCGTCACTAGCAGAAACCACTAACCCGTTCAGGATGTTCAAGCAGAGAATTGACCCGTTTGATCCAAATGAGTCTGACCCATTGGAGGTTGCTCGCTATGTGGATTCAACAGAACTGATCCAGGGTAAGCGTTTTGTCAAGCTGTGGGTGGATAAAGAGAACGGAGCGCGTACCCCTTATTACTATTTTGCGCATCGTCAGGAGTTGAACCGTATCCTGTCGCTGCCCAATCTGTTCACCAATGATCTTTATCGAAAGCGAATCAGCGCTCTTACGGGGTCGGATATGTTGTTATCTTCGCCCGTCTCTCAACAGCGGGCGGAGCGTAAGGAACGATTGCAGACCTTGCTCAGACCGGCGCTTTCGATGTTGGATCGTATATTGGAACCGGAACTGCAGCGTGCCCGTAATATACTTCGGAAGACACAGTCTATTGACTTGGTCGAAGGCTTGTCACGCAGACTTCCACTGGCGGTGATTAAGGCGTTTTACGGAATCCGGCCGGTAACAGCAGAACAGGGGGCGCCAGTTTCCCGTACTCAGATTGCACATTATTTTGATCGCTCGGATTTTTCAATGTTGCCCGCGGCGTGGCAGGAAAACTACGCGCAACTCGGTTTCAAAACAACCGAGGATGACACGTTTTTGTTCTGGGTCCGTATGTTGTTTCTGGAGGTTTTCCTGAATCAATACAATGTTCCACACATTGCGCATCTGGCAATTAACGCCGCCAAAGAATTTGTACCCGTTATTGATCACCAAATACGTCAGGCGATAGAGGGGACCAAACAGCCCACGGTGTTGCACGGATTAATCGAACTGTATCAATCCGATGACAATATTAATGATGCAGATTTGGTGGCAACCGTTCGGCAATCAATGCTGGAGTTTATGGTCGGAAGCACCGACACAACGAGTAAGGGGATTGCATTGGTAGTGTCCACGCTTTTGGGGATGGGGCAGGATCTTGCCGCAGGTATCTGTGCTTTGGCGCGGGGCTCGGACGAGTGCACCCGTCTGCTGACGTCTTGGCAACAAGGTGCCCGGGATGACAAAACCGAAGCTGCCATCGATACTTTGCTGAATCCGGTTATTACGGATTGTTTGCGCTTGAATCCGGTGGCTCCGTTGGTGCCAAGATATTGTACCAGTGGAGCAACTTATACCACCACATTGGGCGATGTTCTGAATATTGAGCCGGGAGCGGTCATCTGTTTGCTGCCTCAGGTAAGCATGGCGGCGACGCTGAGGGAGGCCGCCGTTAATGGCGTGCCAGCACCGGATAATGAACCCCTTATATTTTTGGACGGGACACCTCATGCCTGCATGGGGGCTCACATTGCGTTGCTGGAAATCAGGCAAGCGTTGAAGTTATTGCTGGAGTTCAAAAACGTTCGGCCTGCCGCCGGCAAAGCAGGCCTGATGCAGGAAAAATACAAAATGCCGGCCAGTATGAGTTTACGTTGTGAGTGAGCCGGTCAATCGCTTGAGTAAATTAAAATGCTCAAAATAATAGGGGTGGTCGATTCTCTGGGCGTATGAGTGCGCCATATCCAGGTAGGTCAGGCTGGTGTCGGGTTGATTGTTGCGGAATTGCATCTCACAGGCAAATGCAGACGCTCGATATCCCAATAATGCCATGCGTTTCTGGTTCGCAATGTCCAGTGCAATATCAACGAGCTGAATACTGTGCACACTCTGGTTAAGTGTGGCCTGCACTTTTGCCAACTGCAGGCTGGACCAACCGTGATGTGCCTTTTCATTGGTTTCTCTGGTTAATGTAAAGGCTTTTTTGGCGTAGCCAAGTGCTTTGTCCGGCTCATTCAGGTTCAATTGAAGATCTGTCATGGCTTTGTATAAATAAAACCAGGTGTAGCGCCCCCCTTTTCGGTAGCAGGCGGGTTGCAGTGCCTGCTCAAGCAACTGCGCGGATTGAGTCATCTTATTGCACCCGACCAGGGCTTCCGCGAGTTTAGCCGAGACAGCAGGAACCATGGTAAGAATGGCATATTCTTCACATATACGCAGAGCGAGCTGCAGGATTTCCCGCGCCTTCTCAAACTCGCCGATGGCCAATAAATAGTAGCCATGGGTGTCGTAAATCATGGCTTGGGAATAGGGGTGCTGCGCACCTTCGGCAATCTCGATACCGCGCCCAATGACCTGTTTAGCCTCCGCGAGCCGGCCCAGTTCCACCAGGCTATTCCCATAAAAGGTGCGGCAGAAAACCGATGGATAGCCGGTCCAGCCCAGACGACTTACTTCCATATCGCCGGACAAGGCGCTGACGATGGTTTTTTCCAGAGCAATGCAGTCATCAAAGTTGCCCATGGCATGATGAACCATGGCAAGGTTGTAATTCGCTGCGATTCGCAAGGGGGTGTGATCAATTTCGTGGGTCAGTGCCACTGCGCGCAATGATGCATCGAGGGCTTCCGGGTGCTCGCCAACCATCCATAGCGCGTTGCTTAATTGGCAGAGTATTGAACAAGTGCGGCGAGGTTCCCCAACTGCATCACACAGTTTTTCAGCTTCCCGCAAATCCCGCACCAAGCGATCTTGTTCCCCCAACGGAATGAGTGCATTCATACCCACGGCCAGAAAATCAATGCGCTGGCCAAGGGTGTCGTTGTTTAAGGGTAAATGACGCAGAGCTTCCAGCCCGCGATCCAGGAGCAACACCGCTTGCTGATGCGAGGATCGCCCAATTGCGTGATAACAGGATTTAAGATAGTACTCTACCGCTTTGTGCCAGTATTGGCCCAGATACGCATGTTCTGCCAAACGATAGATATGCTCTTCCAGCCGTTCCTTATACAGGGACTCCATAGCATTGACCAAACTGGCGTGGGTCAGACGTTTGCGTTCCCGGGGAATGGTGTCGTAGGTAACCTGGTGAACCAGGGCGTGTTTGAATTCAAAGTCATCCGTTGGCGAGTCCCCCAGGCTAACGATTAAACCGGATTCAATTAATTCATCGATGGCTCGTTTGGCATAATCCCTTGGGATATCGGTAATGTAGTCCAGTAAAACGGAAGAAAAACGCTGCCCAACAGCAGAAGCCGCTTGCAGGATATTCTTGGCTAATTTGGAGCGTCGGTCGATACGGGTTGCGATGACCGAGTGAATGGTGAGAGGCAAAGATTTGGGCAACGTTGCCAGGGTGGAGGAATATTTACCGGGTCCGCCCCAAATCAGGTTGCTGTCCATCAGGTGGTGGATCATTTCTTCTATGTACAGCGGGTTGCCTTCACAGCGTACGCTGATTTCGTCACACAAGGGCACGATGCCGGGATCCGTTCCCAGTACACCCTGCAAGTAGTCGTTAGACTCGTGCGCAGTGAAGGGATTCAGCTCGATTATTACCGCGTTGTTCTCCAGCCAGGGGGATTGGTATTCCGGCCGGAAGGTGACAATCAGAAATAACGGGTGGTCATTTACAACTTCAGCAATCTGTTCCAGTAAGGTTTGGCTTTCGGCGTCAATCCAGTGCAGATCTTCCAGTACGATCACCAAGGGGCAGGCATCGGCAATGATGCCAAGCAGGGTTCGGAAAGCATCACGCGCCTGCTGTCTTTTTTGCACCGGTTCGAGACTATTCCAGCTTTTATTTTGGATCGGCAAATCCAGCAAGAAGTGGAAGGCTGACAAAGAGGCGCTGAGAACGTCTCCGTAAACGCGGATCCGGTCTCTGAGTTTTTGTGCGATCTGCAGCTGCGTATCGGTTTCCAGAACATTCAGCCAGTTGCGTAATAAATTGGAGAAGGGCAGATAGGATGCATGGCGGTTATGGGAATCACATCCCGAGCGCAGCACCTGAAACTGTTGTAGATCGATAATTTGTTCAAATTGCGATAGCAGACGGGACTTGCCAACACCGGGATCTGCACAGATAGCGACACAGTGTCCTTGTGGCAGCGGTGCATCCCGCAAATATTTATAAAGTTGGGTCAGTTCTTGCTCGCGACCAATAAACGGGGAGTCATCCAAAAGGCGTTTTTCGCCGTCGGTTTGATAGATTTTGCCCTGTAGCTGATAAACCTCAACCGGTTGTTCCAGGCCTTTTATATTGGTCAGTCCCTGATCCAGTACTTTGATGGACTTTTTGGCCAGATTAAAGGTTTCCCGCGAAATGATGGCGCTGTTCGGGGGCGCCAGCACTTCCATTCGATGCGCGAGATAAACGGTGGGCCCCAGGGCTTCGTAGTCGACCGAGAAATCGTTATAGAACGGTTTCATCAATACTTCGCCAGAATGGATTCCGATGCGCACGGCGATTTGCGTCTGTTCGAACTCGGCCTGAACCGCATACAGCATATCCAGCCCGGCGTAGCAGGCGCGGGTGGCGTGGTCTTCATAGGATACAGGGGCACCAAAGATCACCATCATGCCGTCGCCATCCACTCGGTTGATCATGCCTCCGTATCGGTGAGCGCATTGCTTAAGACTGGTTATGGTGGGGTCGAGGTAGTCGGTACTTTCTTCCGGTTTGAGCTTATGTATCAAGTGAACAGAGTTGGTAATATCAACAAAAAGAATGGAGACTTTTTTAAGTTCGGGCATTAGGTCCCGGGTGTTAGGGGCGGGCGTAGCCTGTTCGCCCGCTTCTTGTGAGGGATTCAGGACAGCACCACAGTGGTAACAAAAAGTGTGAAAAGCCGGATTGTCAGATCCGCATGATAGGCAATGCATAAAGCTCTCGAATCCCGTCCGTTATAGACTCGTGCTGCTTGAAAGCACCTCGTGCCCCATTAGCTGCGAGCGGGGCGATGACGTAAGAGAGCTAGTATAAACTGCCCAATATAGCTTGCCAATGTAGCCTAGTTTGCAGAAGTTTGACAGAAAATGACGGAAAAGCCCTGGAAGGTGGACGGTATTGGAGCTGTGATTGCAGCCGGATTACAGGTTGTTAATACCACAATGGTATCGCCAGTGCTGGTTCTGGATGAGGAAACATGAGCGACACCTTCATACGCTAACCAGGCTTGAGCTGCGGCAACGGCACTTTGAATATCGGAATCGAATGAGGGTGCTAACATAAACGTGTGTCTCGCAGGCTGACTAGGAACAGTACAAATATCCCCTGATATTGCTCAATGAGACCAAAGTGTGTGCCTCAAAGTGGGTAAAAAAGTGCTGGCAAGGGGCTCGCATCCCTTACCAGCACATACTGACCTTGCCAGAGCGTCCGTACTCATGGCCAGCGTGGTGCTCTCATAGTTTTGATCCCCGGATTAGCACTCCGGGTCGGATGCTCGGGAGCAGAGGGAATTCGCCCGCTTCCAGAGCATCTGGCTACATAGTAGTTGTAATTCTGGATAATTATTATGGGCAAAATGCCACCCTATTTTGTGACAAATTACCAGAATGACGGGATCGTATTATTTTTGATTGGGGGCAGTGCGTAACACTGCACATCGATGGCGCAGCCTAAAGGCTAGCGCTGAGCCCTGAAGCCCGGGTTCTTTTCCTCGCTTACGGGGTGCAGTAACAGATCATTTTCCAGAGTCATTGCCGCGTAAGACGCCAGTGCTTTGACGATCGGTTCCAGCCTTGGCGCGAAAGGCACGACCTCCTGGGTGAACGCATTGCGGGCATTGATTAATTGCATGACCCCAATCACTTCCTGTTCGTGGTTCATTAGCGGGACACTTAGAAAAGATCGGGAGGTGTAGCCGTGCTGTTGATCGAAGCTTTTCATACCGGAAAAATCGAACGTGGTGTTGTTGTAGGCATCGTCAATATTCACCACTTGCTTGCTGATGGCGGTGAAAGTAGCAACGTTATGCAGGTTGGCTTCGCCGTTGATTTCCAATAGTAATGGAGCGATGGTGTTTGCTTCGCTTTCTGCCGGGGATAGGCTCAGGTTTAGGCTGGTGTTTTTTAATGCGACAAACTCCAGCCGCTGGGGGAGTTGCTTGCACAGCCAATAAATAGTGGCCCCATCGGCCCGACTCACCCGCATGGCTTCATCCAGTACCCGTTCAAAAATGGCATCTGCCGCTTTGGGCTGTGATAACCGTATCAACAGTTCGCCTTCCGACTGTTCTAATTTGGCGCTTTCCAGAATCGTCGCCAACAAGGACGCCAGTGCTTCCACGATGGTGATCTGGCTCTCACTGTAACGCGCGACGGTGCCGGAAAGTGGGTTTTGCGGATTAATAAGCTGAATGACGCCCAACACTTTTTGGTTGGGCTTGGCGACCGGAACCGACAGCACCGAACGGGTTTTATAATCGAACAGGTCATCAAAATTTTTGATGCCACTGACATTGAATTGGTTTGTGCAATAGGCATCTTCAACACAGACCGATTTATTTTGCAGGGCACAATAGGCAGCAATGCTCTGTGTTTGGCTGGTATCCGAATCGCTGGGATGTATGTTAATGGGGGTCAAGGCGGATTGGCCCGGCTCACAAAATTTCTGATTTAATCCCAACGATTTGTTTTGCGCCATAGCGAAGTCCAGGCGCATACCTTCTTCGTCTTCTTCCAAAAGGTATAAGGTGGCACCATCGCAAAATGTGACGTTTTGGCATTCGTCCAGAATGCTGCCGAACAACTTCCATTTGTCGGTTTCATTGGATAAGGAACGGGTCAAATGAATCAGTCGCCAGAAGAAAGCATCCTGATGAAATATGGACATGACTAGAACTCTTCAAGAATCTGTTTTGAACAGTGTAGTACGTCCGGGGAAATCCCGTGGGTCGGAACCGCTATTTGGATCACACCTGGGTTTAAAAGCGCCTATAAGCGAGATGCTTTTGTGGATTTGGTCACAAAAGCATCGATGTGTGATCAAACCCGTTTGTCGATTGCTCTGCGTAGCGGCGAGAATATCATGAGTAGGGCGAGGCTGAGCCAGCCGAGCCCGCCACCGCCACCACCGGACGCCGCGGGTGCGACGATCGGAATTGGGGGCGTGTCGATCAGTATGTCGGCTTCATTGCTGGTGCCAGTATTGCCATCGCTGAAGGTGGCAGTGACCCGGTAATAGAAGCGGTTGCCGTCGGTTAGCGTGGTGTCGGTGTAGGTCTGGGTGTCCGGAGCCAGGTTGGCGATAATTTCCCAGTTGCCCTGATTGATTCTTTTCTCAAGGTTAAACCCGGTCTCATCGTAGGATCGGTCCTGCCAGGAAATGGTGGCGGCAGTCTCATTGCCACTGACGGTCAAATTAATCGGAGCCAAGCCTGGCTGGGGGCCTTCAATAGTCGAGTCAAGTTGGTTGTTGGTGGAGTCGGTCTCGAACAGATTTTGCCCGTTAACGATATTAACCCGTTGTTGCAGAGAGATTTCCGGGCCTGTTGGATTGATCGTCAGGTTTACCGGTGTTGTTGCTTCCGGGTTAGATAACGTACAACTATAGGTTTGATCCGCATTACTCAAGGTGCAGGCTGTACCGCCGGTCGTCACCGCGGCGAACGTAGCGCCACTGCCGCTCAGGGTGCCGGTGACTGCAACCGTCGCGAGACTGCTGTTGCTTTCGAAATTGACGTCGTATGCGGTGCTAAAGGGTTGCAGTGAGCCGACGTTCTTCACCGTATCCGTTCGTTCGCTGAGGGTTAAGTCAAAAGGCAGATCGAAACAGTCTTCAATTCGGCTGATGGCATTGATGTTGGCTTTTAGTGCGTTGCGGGAGCAGATCGAAAACTCATCCAGGCCGGATGTTAGAAAGGGCCCCATGATGAACTCATCGTCGCTGCAGTTTTTCGCAATCGGGTTGTCGTCACCGTCGTGCAGAAAACCGAAATTGTGCCCGATTTCGTGAGCGACAGTCAGTGCGGTGAAGGTGATTTTTTCGTTTTGGGATGAGCCGGATACCTGTGATACACCGGAGGCGATGGGCGTACATAATCTGGGCTCATCAAGTTTGCCACTGTCCGAGTAATCCGACGTATAAGCAAGACCGATGGCTGAATCACCGCTGGATGTGAAATCACGGCCGGTAATAAAATGCATGACCGAATTCGTATTAACATCGTATTGAGGTCTCGGGTCATTGATACGGGCAATACCCAGGTTGCTGAGCACTTCATCAATTTCAAGGCTATTCCCCAGCGTATCGCCCGCAGTGTAATCGATATTGATGCGATTGAAGATGATATGAAAGTTTTGCTTAAACAGCAGGTCCACGTTTTCCAGAATTGCAATGGCCTGAGTTTTAAAACTGGTGCCAAAATGTTCGGTTCTGAATTTGGTATCAAAAATGACGGTCAGCTCGGCGACCAGGCAGATACCATCGACCTGGGTGCTGCAAATGGAATCGTAGTTTACCCGGCTGGCCAGCATGGTGGCCAGCGACGCGCTCGCGGGTTGCGATTGGTATTGCTGTGACTTTTGCTGAAGTTGCTCCGGCAGCGCAGGGCTACTGCCACATTCCCCGAGGGGCAACTCTGCTGGAACCGGTGTGGCTGCATAACGTTGTTGCAGCAATGCCTGCGGTTTATCGTCGGTCAGATCGTTAATGAGTAAAACCTGATCCCGGTGCAGTAGCATACCTTGCCATTGCCCGTCGATTTCAGTAACCCGGCCAACACTGAGCGGGTACTTCTGTAGATGGATATGGTAATGCGGGTGGGAATAATCTGCTGGGTTCACGCCGTATTGATCCAGCGACCGGGGTTCCAGCACGACTTCGTAGGCGTCGGAGCCGATGAGCATAAACTTGCTCATCGGTTCTGAATCGGCGGCCAGGAGCGGGCTGCATATCACCGCAAAAAGAAAACCTAATGTCGCACGGAAAAGAAAACGTTTGCTCGATGCATTGCTAAGGGGCGATGCGGAAAACTTCAATTTCATTATCATTATTCTCTGCGCGGCTCAATGTCCGGCTTACTGATTTATTAATGTCCCTTTGACGGAACCGGTTGTACGAGCTTTAGACAGGTGTCGGGTAATAATACGCGAACAAGCGACAAATCCAAAACTGGCAGTGACACAGGTTGAGGCGCCGATTCCGCCGCTGCAATCCAGCCGCAGACTATTTGTTTCCTGGCGCTGCGGTCGGCTGCTGCAGACGCTGCCATCGGCCTGAGGAAACATCAGGGGCTCATCAGAATAGACACACTCAATACTGAAGCGACGTTTAAGGTTACTACTATAACCGTGGTCTTGGCGCAATTTTTTGCGCACTAGTGCCAGCAGGGGGTCTTGCTCGGCCCGGGTCAGATCGGCATAGCGAATCCGGGTCGGGTCGATCTGGCCACCGGCCCCGCCAACTACGTAAACAGGGATTTTATTGCGTTTACAATGCACTATCATCGCTACCTTATGTTTCACTGCGTCAGTCGCATCTAAAACGTAATGGAATCGAGGGGTTAGCTTCTCTGATACGTTTCCTGCAGTGACAAAGTCGGCATCCCCGTGGCACTTTAATTCAGGATTAATACTGAGCAGACGGCGCACCATAGCATCCACTTTCAACTGCCCATAATTATCTGCGGTGGCGTGGATCTGCCGGTTGGTGTTTGAGATGCAGATATCATCCAGATCCATCAGGGTGATCTCACCTATCCCGGAGCGGGCCAGCGCTTCAGCAGCCCAGGAGCCGACGCCGCCAATACCCACAACACAAATATGGGTGTGTTGCAGTATCTCCAGAGTCCCCGCACCGTATAGGCGCTCGATGCCTGCAAACCGATTTAGATATTCCTGTGACGGCATAGATACTGCAACCTTCTTGCTCGCGAAATAGGGCCGCATTATAAGATAGGGCTAATGCGGGGGATAGCCTGTTCGGTAATCTGCTACAATTCTATACTTGTCACATTATGATACTCAGATGAAGAGGCCGGTTGATGGACGACCGTATATTGGCGAAGGCATTCAAAGCCTTGTCTCACCCTAACCGACTGCAAATGTATACCGAAATCTTGCGCCAGCAATCGTTGGATTCGAAAGATTTACGGGGCTGCGCACTAACCGACTTTATCAATGCGTTGAACATAGGCGCACCCACCGTTTCCCATCATATCAAGGAATTGGTCAACGCAGATTTGATCCGGGTGGAACGTAGCGGCAAATTTGTTAAGTGCTACCTGAATGAAGGGATGTGCAAGCAGTTAGAAGGTTTTTTCTGTCAGGTTAACCCGTAGACCGGACGCCGTCCGGATGCTGTATGGAGAAGGCAAATGCAATACGAAGGCTATGTACATCCCGGCTTTACATCGGTCGCTGCGGAATTTATGCGGCATATCCGTGACGACGGAAAAAGTGGTTCTGCTCTTTCCGTTTATCATCATGGGCATAGCGTTATTGATATTTGGGCAGGCAAACGTGACGCGTCCGCTGCGCCCTGGACAGAAGATACCTTGGCATTATCGTTTTCCACCACTAAAGGCGTGGTGTCGACATTAATGCATATTCTGGTCGATCGTGGTGTATTGGAATACGACCAGCCAGTTTGCCATTACTGGCCAGAGTTTGGTGCAAACGGTAAAGGTGGCATCAGCATCCGGCATCTGCTGACTCATCAAGCGGGTTTATACAACATACGCGACCTGATAGGCGATGCCATGCAAATGACCGACTGGGAGTATATGACCAGCCGCCTGGCCCAGGCGACGCCTTCCCACAAAGCGGGCGTGGAGCATGGCTATCATGGATTGACCTACGGCTGGCTGCTGGGAGAAACCATGAGCAGAGCCAGCGGTAAGAGTTTTGCTCAGCTACTGCAGTCGGAATTAGTGGACCCCCTGGGTCTGGACGGTATGTACGTGGGTTTACCGGAACAGGAGATGCATCGCCGGGCGATATTGACCGCTTATCCTAAACGATCGGTTGAAGCCTCAGAGTCGGGAAGAGTGCGTCGTAAGCCCAGCATGCAGAAGCGGATACGGGGACAGATGATTACGACCGGGCTGCAAGTGCTAGGACTGGATGCGCGGGATCTGGCGAATGGGCTGGCACCCAGAGGGATGAGCCGGTTCAGCTTTAACGATGAACGGGTGGTCAAAAGTTGCATTCCGGCTGCCAACGGCATGTTTACGGCACGTTCGCTGGCTAAAATGTATGCCGCGATTGCGGAGGGCGGGGAGCTGCAAGGGGTGCGTCTTATGACACCCTTCCGGGTGCGGGAATTGAGCCGGATCCATAGCCGGAAAATAGACAAGGTGGTGCCGATACCGATGCATTGGCGGCTGGGCTACCACCGGGTCTTTACCCACGGCCCCCGCACCCCTCATGCCTTCGGACATTTCGGTTGGGGCGGCTCCGGTGCTTGGGCTGATCCCTCGCGAGGCCTGAGTATGGGGTTCACTGTGAACAGCAGCGGTGCTGCCACTTCACCGTTCGGTGATACCCGTTTAGCTTTTATAAATAGCGCCATTATCCGGGCCGCAGAGCATGTGGACGGTCGAAGAGGGCCGTTTCACAATACCCTTATTGAGCGTTTTTATGACCTGGTAAACTGACTCCCGCATCAGGTCCAGTCGGACAGGGCCGCATTGTCGCAGTCGCAGAATTTACCCAATACCAGGACGATCGCATCGTACAGCATCCATAACCCCAGCCCGCCCAGGGTCAGCATCTGCAGCATGCCGGTGCCGACTTTGCCCACGTAAAACCGGTGCGTACCGAAATAGCCGAATATCAGGCAAAGCAGTAGGGCGGGCAGGATTTTGCGTTTGGAAACGGGCTTTTTAATGTCTGCCAAGGGGCGGGTTCTCCTGATGCGTTTTGCACTCCATATAGCGAAAGCAATCCACAAGGTGATCATTCACCATGCCCATGGACTGCATGTAGGCATAGCAGATGGTCGTGCCGACGAAATTAAAGCCGTCTTTTTTTAATTGTTTGCTCATGGCATCCGACTCCGGTGTGCTGGCGGGGACTTGTGACATTGTTTTCCAGCGATTCTGGATAGGCGCTCCGTCTACAAATTGCCAGATGTAGTCACTAAAAGTGCCATGTTGTTGTTGGATTTTCAAATAGGCTTTGGCGTTTCGTATCGCGCTTTGTACTTTTAGCCGATTTCTGATGATGCCCGGATCCTCTAGTAATTTCTCCACTTTGGCCGGCGTGAAGCGGGCTATTTTGGCTGCGTTGAACCCGCTCAGGGCTTTGCGGTAGTTTTCACGTTTACGTAATACGGTTATCCAGCTAAGGCCCGCTTGCGCGCCTTCCAATAATAAAAATTCAAATAAAATGGCGTCGTCAAAGCAGGGTACGCCCCATTCTACATCGTGATAATGCTGGTAAAGCTCGTCTTCTCCGCACCAGCCACATCGTTTGAGCGGCATACAGCCTCCTTTAATTTTTCTAAAAAAACCCCGACATTCGCGGGGACGAGTCGGGGTCATAGTAGCGCGGTTTTTCACGTTATAGTTATTGTCGGGTGTAAATTGGGAAGGCTCTGTTAAGGTTGCTCATTAAAAGTAGTGACGGGATTAACTTCCCGCAAGCGGGTTTTTCGGGGATAACCTGTGGATAAAATGTGAAAAAGTTGTGAGATAACAAATATTTGCCTAGCCCAATTAGATCGGGCTGTTATACCCTAGTGCTCAGGTCGCTTTGCTTTGCCCCGGATTATTTTTGTTAAAGCTTGATAAAACTGGCGCAGTTGTCGTATACAACCTATCTTTTATTCTAAGTCGTTAAAAAAACAATAGATTTACAGCACTTGCAGGTGAAGAGGTCGCACTAATGCGAACAGATGCAACAGAAAATATGCAGCCCTATGTCATCATTGTCGAAGACGATGAACGATTGGCGGATTTAACCGCAGAATACCTTCGCAGCAATGGCTTGAAAGTGGATATCATCGGCGATGGTAACACTGCCATTGACGCTATTATCGAGAAACAGCCGGATATGGTGGTGCTCGACCTTATGCTGCCGGGGGCCGATGGCCTTGAAGTCTGCAAAAGCGTTCGTGAAAAGTACAAAAAACCCATTTTGATGCTGACCGCCCGTACTGACGATGTGGATCAGGTGCTTGGTCTGGAAATGGGCGCTGACGATTATGTGGCGAAGCCCGCCAAACCCCGCGTTCTGCTGGCCCGCATTCGTGCCTTGTTAAGGCGGGCAGACAGCATCGATAACCAAAATGATAAATCCGGTGCCGACGGAACCCAGAATCGTCTGGAGTTTGGGGATCTGGTCATTGATAACAGCGCTCGTGAAGTCTGGTTAGGGGGTGACTCCGTGGATCTGACCAGCGCGGAATACGATTTACTTTGGTTGTTGGCGTCGAATGCAGGCACCATCCTATCGCGTGAAGAAATTTTCGAACGCTTACGCGGGATTCAGTATGACGGCCAGGATCGATCGATTGATGTCAGGGTGTCACGCATTCGTCCCAAAGTGGGTGATGATCCGATGAATCCGCGCCGAATCAAGACTGTGCGGAGTAAAGGCTATTTGTTCGTGCGGGACCTGAGTTAAGCCAGCTTTCGGCTTTACCGGGCTACAACAACGTGGGTTGAGGGCGCTTGAACAGTATTTTTCTCCGGATTTATGGTGGTATGGTCCTGGTCTGTATTGTTATCGGGATTATCTTTTATATTTCGCTCGAAGCCATCAATTTTTTCCGGCTTCAGTATTATCGAACCACGCTGGTTGAAGGGCCGGTCAAGCTGATTGCAGAACTAACGGTAGATCAGCCCGCTGATTACCGGGCCCGCTGGGTTAGCGATGTCGGACGCTTGCTCGATGCAAATATGGAACTGGTCAGCGCGGACGCAATCAGTTTAAGTCAGTCCGAATTACGGGAGTTGAACAAGAATAAAATTCTGTTGCGGCTGACCGACCAATTTAATCGTGAAGGGGAAGCCATCATCGCGATTAATGAGCAGGATGATACCCGCTATCTGGTTGCCTCCGGCGAATATCTGACAGAGCAGCAAGGCCGGGGCATGGCTGAGCTGGTGTCTCAATACCTATCTAAATTTCCTATCACCGACTGGAATTATCGGTTAGAAGAGCTGAACAAAACATTTGGCTTTCCCGTGCGTCGCGTACCGCCGTTTGAAATAAATCTTGATGACGATAAAAAGCACCGGCTGTTTAATGAAGAGCAGGCGGTGGTTAATTTTGGTGGAAATCGCGGCAATAACACCCAGATTACTGCCTATAAACTGTTGAACGAAACCGGTGAAGTGCTGCAGCTAGGCCCGCAGAACATGTTCAATTGGTATCCGTTCGAACTGATGGCCGTGATGGTCGTGATTTCGCTGGGAATGGTGGGCTTTGCCGTGTTTTTGTTGGTGAAGCCGCTTGAAAGTCGTTTATCCAGTTTGGAAAAAGCCGTTTTACGTATACGTGGCGGTGATCTGAATGCGAAGGCGCCGGTGGAAGGATCGGACGCGATTGGTCAGCTTGCCGGCACGCTCAACGGAATGACCGAGCATATTAAACGATTGCTGAGTTCTCAAAAGGAGCTGACTCGGGCAGTGTCCCATGAGTTGCGCACGCCGGTTGCACGCATCCGCTTTGGTCTGGAAATGTTGATGGATGCAGAGAACGACGAGCAACGCTTACGCAATGTTGAGCTGATCGATCAGGACATCGAGCAGTTGGATAAATTGATTGATGAGATTCTAACTTACTCCAAGCTGGAAGAGGGCACCCCGGTTCTTGACTTCGTGATGATTGATCTGGATGCGTTGATGCGCAGGATTGAGCAGGAGAGCAAAGCATTATCCGGAGAAAAGCAGGTTGTCTATATAGCACCGGAACTGGCGGAAGAACGTTGCTTTGCCGAGGGGGAAGAGCGCTATATTCATCGCGTTATCCAGAACCTGGTGGGGAATGCATTGCGTTATGCCCAGGGGCGCGTCGAAATCAGTTTTACCGCCATGGGCGATGTTTTCCGTATTGATGTCAGTGACGACGGCCCCGGCATTCCCGATGCCGACCGCAAACGGGTCTTTCAACCCTTTACTCGATTGGATGACAGCCGCACCCGGGCATCGGGCGGTTATGGCTTGGGTCTCTCCATTGTCAATCGCATCGCATATTGGCATGGCGGTCGGGTTCGCGTAGGCGAGAGTGAGTTGGGCGGGGCGCAATTTAGTTTTTTGTGGCCGCGATTGCAGAGCTTACGCGAATCTAATTAGTGGCTTGCCGCCGGTAGGGTTTGGTGCTGGACCCACTCACAATTATTCATTCCGGCGGCTGGATGCCTTTGAGTGTTTGCTGACTGCAGCTGCGCGCAGTATTAATAAACTCTTCTATATACGGTGCATCAGCCTGCTCTTCACGAACCGCCGCATACAGCGTACTCCAGACGCCGCTTTCTCCCAGTGATCGTGCTAACACGTAACCCTTCTCCAGGTAGTCCACAATACCCCAGTTAGGTAACGCACAAACGCCGCGTCCGGAAGCCACCAGTTGAATGATCATGATGGTGAGCTCGGCGCTGCGAGTCACCTTCGGAAGGACGTTGGCCGGTAATAGGAAGTACTTGAAGATATCCAGTCGTGCCTGTTCAACCGGGTAGATAATCAGGGTTTCATTGCTTAAATCTTGGGGTGTAATGAGTTCTTTTTTTGCTAGCGGGTGGTCTTTGGCAACGCAGAGTAAGCATTCGTATTGAAATAGCGGGATATAGCGCACCCCGGACAGACTTTGCGGGTCAGACGTGATTACCAAATCGAGTTCAGCCCGGGCCAGCGCCGGTAACGGGTCAAAATTGAAGCCGCTAATCAAATCTATTTCCACGTCCGGCCAGTGCTCCCGATATTCATCCAGTGTCGGCATCAGCCAGTCGAAGCAGCTGTGGCACTCGATGGCGATATGCAACCGGCCCTGCTTTCCCAAAGCCAGCATTGAGATGTCCTGTTCGGTCTGTTCAACTGCAGGCAGTACCGTATCGGCCAGCTGCAATAACCGGCTACCGGTTTCAGTAAACTTCAAGGGTTTGGATTTTCGTATCACCACCGGTTGATTCAGTCGATCCTCCAACTCTTTCAGTTGATGAGACAAGGCGGATTGGGTCAAGTGCACCTGTTGTGCAGCGTCCACCAAACTGCCGCAGTCTCTGAGTGCAACCAGAGTCCGTAAATGCTTAATTTCGATTCGTGCCATGAATAATCCGTCGGGGTTGAGGTTTTATACTGCCATTGACCGGATTAGTGTATCAGCAAACTTTTGGCCCGAAACGGAATTATTCTCCGCCGGTGCGATCTGTTTCTCCAGCTCCGCTCTTTGCGCCGCTGTTAGTCGCAATCCCAATTTGGTTCGGCGCCAGAGGATATCCTCTGCCGTTTGAGCCCATTCTTCTGCCATCAGATACTCCACTTCTCTCTGATACAGTCCCGCCCCGAAATGCACTCCGAGATCGGACCTTCGGGTGCAACCTTGCAGTAAACGATGTATGCGGGTGCCGTACGCATCGCATAGGCGTTTGCAGAGGTCGGGGTCCAGCCACTGGAAGTGATCCTGGGTGAGGGCAACCCACATGGGATAGTGCGCGGCGTCCATGTCTCCGCCGGGTAATTGGGTGGTTTCTGGTGCCGGAGGCTGCATGCGGGGAAGAAACGGTTGCAGCAACGACAGTGCTGACCGAGACAGTTTGCGATAGGTGGTAATCTTGCCACCGAACACGCTCATCAGCGCCGCGCGATCCTGTTCGTCAGCCTGTATTTCCAAAGTATAATCGCGGGTGATGGCGGACGGAGAAGCGGACTCATCATCACACAATGGACGCACGCCGGAATAACGCCAGAGAATGTCCCCGCAACAGATGGATTGTTTGAAATGCCGGTTTACGACATCAAGCAGATAGTTTTCTTCTTCAGTATCCATGGCCACATTTTGGGGATTGCCGGAGTATTCCTTGTCGGTGGTGCCGACCAATGTGAAGTCGTCGTTATAGGGAATTACAAACACAATTCTCTGATCTTCGTTTTGCAGAATATAGGCATGGTCGCCCTCGTACAGCTTTCGGGTAACGAAATGGCTTCCTTTGATCAAACGTATCCGGCGGGGTGATTTTTCCTGGATATGGTGTTCAATAAATTGTTGTGCCCAGGGACCCGTGGCATTCACCAGCGCGCGTGCTTCAAAGCAACGCCGTTGACCGCTCGTTAAATCCATTACGTTGATTTTCCAGATTCCCTGTTCCCGTTTTGCTGAAATACAACGGGTTCGCGTCAGAATTTCTGCCCCCTGCTGGCGCGCTGCAAGGGCGTTTGTGACCACCAGTCGCGCATCGTCTACCCGGCAGTCTGAATATTCAAAGGCTTTGCTGATGTCTGGGTGCAAGGGATTGTTGTTGTCATCTCCAGGCAGGCTTAATGCTCTGGAAGGTGGCAAATGATTGCGGGTGGATAGGTGATCATAAAGAAACAATCCGATGCGGATCATCCAGCCCGGCCGCAAGTGGGGGCGGTGGGGGAGAACAAAGCGCAAGGGTTTGATCAGGTGAGGTGCTTGTTGTAGCAATATTTCCCGCTCTGCCAGGGCTTCGCGTACCAGTCTGAATTCGTAATGCTCAAGGTATCTGAGGCCCCCGTGAATCAGCTTGCTGCTGGCCGATGAAGTGGCGGCGGCAAGGTCGGATTGTTCACACAGAGTGACCTTCAGTCCCCGTGCACTGGCCTCCGCCGCGATGCCGGTGCCGTTGATGCCACCTCCCACAATAAACAGGTCCACGGCACTGGAAGGGGCTTGGTCGGTGTGATGATGCGCAATTGCTGAAGGGGTCATAGAGCAGTAGTCCAAAGCTGAAACGAAACTAAAAATAGTGTATTTGTTTTCGTTATGTTTCACAAACGAATAATTATGAATGTTATATGTCTGTCTGAACGCTCGGGCCTCCACGCCTTTTTTATTTTTCCCTTAGAGTCGTGCCACTGTGACGTCGCGATTTTAAGCGCTTTACCCTTGAGTACTTTGTGGTTGTTCGTTTTCGAACATTGAGTCGTGGATTGAACCGGCCGGCAAGCCGTAGGGGTTGATCTTGCTTCCACCTTGCCATCGCGGGAATGTCGAATTGAATCCATTGGGTCGCCTATACTTAACCGATAAGGTGAGCCCAGCCTGCAACTCTACCCTCACAAGGAAAGAATAATGAAAGCCATAGGTTTACAAAAAGCCCTTCCCGTCACGGACTCCAATGCTTTGATCGATATCGAGTTGCCTGTTACGGTTGCCCAGGGGCGTGATTTGCTGGTGCGGGTGGGCGCGGTGTCAGTTAACCCGGTTGATACCAAGGTGCGGGCCGGTGCGTCGCCGGCACAGGGCGAATACAAAGTTTTGGGTTGGGATGCCGCGGGTACAGTGGAGGCGGTAGGCGAGGGGGTACGCATGTTCCGGCCGGGTGACCGAGTTTGGTATGCTGGAGCGATTGACCGATCCGGCACCAACGCGGAATTCCATCTGGTGGACGAGCGCCTGGTCTCACAGGCTCCGGATTCCCTGGATTTTGAACAGGCTGCGGCATTGCCTCTTACCTCTATCACGGCATGGGAAATGTTGTTCGACCGGTTTGGCCTGAATGCGGAAAGTCGCGGGGTGCTCCTGATAATTGGCGGAGCCGGCGGCGTTGGGTCCGTAATGATTCAACTTGCGAAGCGATTAACAAACCTGACTATCGTGGCGTCTGCATCGCGCTCGGAAACCCAAGCCTGGGTAAAAGAGCTGGGTGCACACCATGTAGTGAATCATCATCACAGTCTGGTGGATGAGTTCAAAGCATTAGGTGTGAAGCATGTAAACTACGTAGCAAGCCTGACGAATACCGCCAATCATTTGCCGGATATAATTGAATTGGTTGCACCACAGGGCAAGTTAGGGGTGATTGATGATCCGGTCACCCTGGATGTTATGCCATTCAAGCAAAAGAGTGTGTCAGTGCATTGGGAGTTTATGTTCACCCGCTCGCTGTTTTCCACGGACGATATGATTGAGCAGAATCGATTGCTTTCGAACGTCGCATTTATGGTGGACAGCGGAGAAATCCGCACCACAGTGGCACACCAGTTTGGCACCATCAACGCAGCCAATTTAATTAAAGCACACGCACTTCTGGAGTCCGGAAAATCCCGCGGCAAGATCGTTTTGGCTGGTTTTTAATGAATTGTTCGCCCGGTTGAGCGGTTTATTGCAGGCTTTTTTCATTATTTTCTTCATTGGCGATCAGCAACTTAACGCCCCGATCCTTTAGTAAATCGGTAAACTGCTGCTCTGGCTGGCGGTCTGTAACCAGAATATTCACATCCCGTACGTCACCCAGATTGATCATCGCGTGGCGTCCGAATTTGGTATGATCGCAGGCTAATAAAACCTGACGTGAATTGCGGATTAACGCCTGGGCCACCCGCACTTCCTGGTAGTCGAATTCCAGTAAGGTCCCGTCTTCATCGATTCCGGATATGCCGATGATGCCGAAGTCAGTACGAAACTGGGAAACAAAATCCAGGGTAGCTTCACCGATAATTCCGCCGTCCCGGCTGCGCACTTTTCCCCCTGCGATGATAACTTCGAAATCCGCCTTGCCATTGACGATGGCAGCCACATGCAGATTGTTGGTAATGATTTTCAGGCCGGTGTGATTGAGCAATTCCTTGGCGATGGCTTCATTGGTGGTGCCGATATTGATAAACAGCGAGGCGTGATCCGGAATGTGCTCGGCTACCAGGCGGGCGATTCTGGCTTTTTCCGGTGATTGTAATAATTTCCGTTGCGCATATTCCGTATTTTCCGTGCTCGGCGCCGCGCTGGCCCCACCATGGAAACGACGTACACGATTCTCTCCGGCCAGGGCGTTAATATCCCGGCGCATGGTTTGCGGGGTAACATCGAAATGGAGCGCCAGATCCTCAACCGAGACAAAACCCTTTGCCGTGACGATCTCAACAATTTGTTCATGTCGGGCAGTTTGCGACAAATTTGCCACGATTGTTTCTCACTCTTCTCTGAATTCATTAGTATAGGGGGAGTCTATGATACACGATACCCAATGGAATCCATTACACCTTGCTCTGGTTAAGGTTTTTTACGCTAATTAGGGAATGTTTTACTATGAGTCAGTACATATTGTCTATCGACCAGGGGACTACGAGTACTCGGGCTATTCTATTTGACACTCAAGGCCACATAGTCGATTCGGCACAACAGGAGTTTACACAGTTCTTCCCGGCTGACGGATGGGTAGAGCATGATGCAGAGGAAATCTGGGATAGTACATTGACTGTGTGCCGAGAAGTGATGAAGAAAACGGATACCAGCGCCGCGAGTATTGCCGCCATCGGCATCACTAATCAGCGCGAAACCGCAATTGTTTGGGATCGCGCCACCGGTAAGCCTATCCACCGGGCTATCGTCTGGCAAGACCGGCGTACTGCAGCAACCTGCCTGCAATTAAAAAAAGAAAACAGTAATGTGGAGCAATTGGTACAGTCCATTTCCGGATTGTTGGTGGATCCTTATTTTTCAGCCACCAAAGTGGCCTGGATATTGGACGAAGTGGATGGCGCACGGCAGCGGGCAGAGCAAGGTGAGCTGGCGTTTGGTACGGTCGATAGTTTTCTTTTGTGGCGTTTGACCGGTGGAAAAAGTCACAAGACGGATGCAACCAATGCATCGCGAACCAATTTGTTCAATATACACCTGCAGGATTGGGATGATCGCCTGCTGGATTTATTCAAAGTGCCTCGAGCGATGCTACCGGAAGTGGAAGATAGCGCGGCGGATTTTGGCGAAACTTTGCCGGAATTGCTCGGCAGTCCGATTCCGATTGCAGGGATCGCTGGGGATCAGCAAGCGGCCTTGATCGGGCAGGCTGGTTTCAAGCCCGGTATGATAAAAAGTACGTATGGTACCGGCTGTTTCATGATTCTAAATACAGGCACTCGTGCTCTGACTTCAGAGCACCGCATGCTATCGACCGTTGCCTATCGCTTAAAAGGAGAGGTGACCTACGGTTTGGAAGGCAGTATTTTTATTGCCGGTGCCGCTATTCAGTGGTTACGTGATGGCATCGAGTTGATTGAAAATGCAAAAGACACGGAGGCCATGGCGCAGGAAGTCGGGGTGGATCATGGCGTCTATATGGTACCGGCGTTTACCGGATTGGGTGCCCCGTATTGGGATCCGGAGGCACGGGGTGCATTATTCGGTCTGACCCGTGACACGGGTATCAAAGCGATTGTGGCGGCGGGATTGCAGTCAGTGGCTTATCAAACCAAAGACCTGATCGTTGCTATGCAGGCGGATGGCGCCGAACAGACCACAACCTTGCGGGTGGATGGCGGCATGGCGGCAAATAACTGGGTCGTGCAGTTTTTGAGTGACATTCTGGATGTGGAGGTGGACCGGCCTGAGGTCATTGAAACCACGGCGCTGGGTGCAGCTTTTCTTGCCGGACTGCAGGTTGGCGTTTATAACTCGTTGGAGGAAATAGCCGAGCTTTGGCATTGCCAGCGTCATTTCACGCCGCAGATGTCTGCACCGCAGCGTGACAAGCTGTATGACGGTTGGCTTAATGCAGTGCAGCGGGTGCGGACTATGGATTAGTGCGTCTGTGCGGTGGCATAGCTGCTATTGGGTGGGAGCGGGGAACGCCACCAGGTGATCCGCTTCCAGGCGTATGCCAACGTGCTCACCCACTTCAAAGTCATTGTGACTGGGAAATAGCGCTTCGATAATGCTGCCTGTGGGCAGTTTCAGTTTGAATAGCATAGACGCGCCGGTGAAGGTTTTCTGCAATACTTCGGCCTGCAGTTCGCTGTCTATGTCTGGTAGGATATCGTCCGGTCGTAGCAGGATGTCGACCGGGGAGTCCTTTAACCAGGGATAGGCCCGGTCGCCGCGTATAACACCGATCTCCGTATCCACTAATTCCGGCGACAATGCTTTGCCGCGAATGAAATGGCCCAGTCCGATAAAGTTCGCCACGAAACGGTTTAATGGTTCATGATAGATAGTGTATGGCGTGTCCCATTGTTGCAGATAGCCATCTGACATTACGCCCACTTTGTCCGACATGGCAAAGGCTTCCTCCTGGTCGTGGGTAACCAGCAATGCGGTAGTGCCCTGAGCCTTAATGATATCCCGGACCTCCAGGCTCAAGCGTCGTCTCAGATCCACATCCAGATTAGAGAACGGCTCGTCCAATAATATCAGGTTGGGTTCAGGTGCCAACGCCCTTGCCAGCGCGACCCGTTGTTGTTGACCACCGGAAAGCTCATGAGGGTAGCGCTGGCGATATTGTTCAAGGCCCACTAACTCCAGCACTTTATCAGCGGTGCGTTTGCGTTTCTGGGTGCTGGATTTGCGTAGCCCAAAGCATACGTTTTCCCAAATAGTCAAATGTGGAAACAGGGCGTAATCCTGGAATACCATCCCCAATTTTCGCTTTTCCGGGGGCAGGCGGTGGGCCGGTGTCGATACCTCGACGCCATCCAAATAAATGTGGCCGAAGTGAATGGGTTCAAACCCGGCGATTGCGCGCAGGGTGGTGGTTTTACCGCAACCGCTGGGTCCCAACAAACAGGCAATGTCGCCTTTGTTAACGTGAAAACTGAGTTCCTGAACGACATTGCTGTCACCATAAGCACAACGGACAGCGTCCAGCTGCAACAAAGGATTTTGCATGGTTTCCTGTGTCGGATTCATAAAGTCTTCGCTAAGGTTTCCAGGTGCCGAGCAAATATTCCATCAACGCTTTTTGTGCGTGGAGTCGGTTTTCTGCTTCATCCCATACTACAGAGCGTGGATCGTCCAGCATGTCTTCGCTGATTTCCTCACCCCGATGCGCAGGCAGGCAATGCATGAACAGGGCATCCTTGTCTGCTGTATCCATTAATTGAGGTGATACCTGAAAATTAACAAACGCATTGACCCTTTCCAGCTGCTGTTCTTCCTGGCCCATACTGGCCCACACATCGGTCACCACCAAATGCGAATCTGCAACTGCTTCACTGGGATTGTGAGTCACTGACACCCGGTCGCTGTTATCAGCCACCAGCGTTTCGTTGGGTTCGAATCCGCTGGGACAAGCGACACGTAATTGAAAGCCGAATTGGCGAGCTGCGTTAATATAGGAGTGACACATGTTATTTCCGTCACCGATCCAGGTTACGATTTTGCCTTTGATAGAGCCACGATGTTCCATGTAGGTCTGGATATCCGCCAATAACTGGCAGGGGTGATAGGTGTCGGTTAGCGCATTAATCACCGGCACCTGGGAGTGGCGTGCAAAGGTTTCCACTTTTTCGTGTTCGAAAGTGCGGATCATGATGATGTCGGCCATCCGAGAAAGTACCCGGGCAGTATCCGCCACCGGCTCTCCCCGACCCAGTTGGGTGTCCCTTGGTGACAGGAAAATGGCACCGCCACCGCATTGAATCATTGCGCTCTCAAAGGAGACTCGGGTGCGAGTGGATGACTTTTCGAAAATCATCCCCAGCACTTTATTTCTGAACGGTTCGTAAATTACACCCTGGTGCTGCATCTGCTTCAATTCGGTGGCGCGATGCATGAGCTTTTCCAGGGTGGCGGATTCGATGTCCAGAAGTGTTAGAAAATGGCTTGTTGCCATGGTTTTACATCTCGTAATCGGGAGTTGAATTCACTGGGTTATTAACCCAAAACTAATTGGCGGCCCAGCTCTTTATGAGTTGGCTGACACTGGCAACCATGTTGTCCGCCTGATCCTCGCTCATCACCAGGGCCGGCAACAGGCGCACTACCTTGTCAGCAGTGACGTTGATCAGCAAGCCCTGCTCGCGGGCTAGGCCCACCAGATCTGCGCAGGGTTTGGTCAGTTCTATGCCAATCAGTAGCCCTTTGCCGCGTATTTCACGAACGATCGACTGCCCGCTAAGTTGATCTTTAAATCCGTCAACAATGCGCTGTCCCAATGCCAATGCTTTAGCCGGAAGCTGTTCAGACATGATAGTGTCCACTACGGTTAAAGCTGTGGCACAACACAACGGATTGCCGCCATAGGTGGACCCGTGATTGCCGGGCTTTAATGTCAGCGCCGCTTCTCCGGTTGCAAGGCACGCACCGATAGGCATGCCGTTTCCCAGTCCTTTTGCGGTGGTGACCACATCGGGTATAAAGCCCATCTGCTGATAGGCAAAGTAGCTGCCGGTGCGGCCATTGCCGGTCTGAATCTCGTCAAGCATTAAGAGCCAGCCATTCTCATCGCAGATGTTTCGCAACCCGCTCAGGTATTGGTCGTCCGGAATCTGAATGCCGCCTTCACCCTGCACGGGCTCCACCAGCATAGCCACGACATGTGGGTTATTTTCAGCAATCTTGCGGATCGCTTCAAGGTCGTTGTAAGGAGCGCGGATAAAGCCCTGCACCAGTGGTTCAAAGCCCGCCTGCACCTTGCGATTTCCGGTTGCGCTCAAGGTCGCCAGAGTACGGCCATGGAAAGATCCGTCCGTTACTACGATGTTAGGCTTTTCAATCCCTTTGTTATGGCCGTACAGTCGGGCAATTTTGATTGCGCACTCGTTGGCCTCTGCCCCGGAATTACCGAAAAAGCACGCGTCCATTCCAGTAATTTCCGCTAAGCGTCGACCCAGTTCTTCCTGGTGGGATATACGATACAGGTTGGAGGTATGAACCAGCCGTGCAGCTTGCTCCTGCAGTGTTTGAGTGACTTTTGGATGGCAGTGGCCGAGACCGCAAACGGCAATACCACTGATGCAATCCAAATATTGATTCCCTTCATTGTCATATAGCCAAACCCCATCGCCTCTTTCAAAGGTAATCGACATTGGGCGATAGGTGGCCATCAAACCGCTTCCCGACATAATACGTTTCCTGATAACTCCAGATGTTGTTGCAGTGAGGGCGTTTTCGCTGGTCTGCAAACAAAAAAAGGCAGCTGCTGCTGCCGATGAAACCGTTAATCATAGACCGATTCCATGGCGGGTGCAATGTGGGTACGGAGCGATGCATCGGCGCGAATAACCTGGGCCAGCCAGCATCAACATGGCACATTTCGCCGTTGAATCCTCCACCCTGATGGCCGACTATAGATCGACTGCCGCGCAAAGTTGTGTTTCCCTAATTGCATTTGATTCTCCGATCCGGTGTACCCGAACCTATGAACCCAATCGAACTCAGTGTGTTTTCCAGCAGAATTGAATCCATTTGCGACGAAATGGGTGCCGCGCTGAAGCGCGCTGCCTTTTCACCCAATATCAAGGACCGTCTGGATTTCTCCTGCGCCATCTTTGATGCGAAAGGTAATCTCACTGCACAGGCTGCCCATATTCCGGTGCATCTGGGCAGCATGGCTTACGCGATGGCGTCTATCGTGACCCGGCTTGAATGGGCCGCGGGTGATATGGTGGTGGTGAACGATCCGTTTATGGGGGGCACCCACCTGCCGGATGTCACTGTGATTGCTCCGGTGTTTGATGCCGGTGCACTCATCGCCTTTGTCGCCAACCGTGCGCATCATGCCAATATTGGAGCCAGTGCGCCGGGTTCCATGCCGGTATCCGGTAATCTTCACGACGAAGGCGTGGTGATCGCTCCGGATTATCTGATTCGCAAAGGTGAGTGGCAGCTCGGATTATTGGAAAAGCTGGCGGGGCTGCCGGCTGGCAGTTTATCGCAGGATAGTGCGAGCGATGTGACATCGGTTGGCGATTTCACGGCACAGGTCAGTGCGAACCGGGTGGGTGTGACGCGTTTGCAGCAGCTCATCGAGCGCTATGGCTCGAATGGTTATTTGCGCATGGTTGAGGATCTGAATCAGTACGCAGAAATCCTGGCCCGGGATAGCTTGCTGGAAATTCCCGATGGCGAGTACCGTTTTCTGGACTATCTGGACGACGATGGCCTGGGTAACGAAAACATTGCGATTGCGGCCTGTATCACTATTAAAAGCGGCGAGGTTGAAGTGGACTTTGCCGGCACCTCCGCTCAGGTGCCGGGCAATGTGAACTGCCCGTTGTCGGTCGCAGCGGCTGCGGTTTTGTATGTGTTTCGCTGCTTGATGCCGGAGCGGGTGCCCGCCTGTGCCGGTGCCTTTCGGTGCATTCAATTGAAAGCGGAAGCGGGCAGTTTGCTCAACGCACGTTATCCGGCAGCCGTGGCCGCAGGCAATGTGGAAACCAGTACCCGCATTGTCGATGTGATTTTGGGCGCGTTGTCGCAAGCGATACCGCAGCGGATTCCGGCTGCCAGTCACGGCAGTATGAACAATCTGGCAATGGGGGCCGTTTATGATGACGGCAGGCGCTGGGATTATTATGAAACCATGGCCGGCGGAATGGGTGCATCGCCAATGGGGGACGGGTTGAGTGCGGTTCAGACCCATATGACCAATACCCTGAATACGCCGGTGGAAAGCCTGGAGGCGCATTATTCATTGCGGGTGCTGCGCTATCAGATCCGAACCGGTTCCGGCGGAACGGGACAGCACCGGGGAGGCGATGGTCTGGTGCGGGAAGTCGCCTTTTTGCAACCGGCGACAGTGACTCTGCTAACGGAGCGACGTGTCAATGCGCCGTGGGGGTTAAACGGGGGAGGCGAGGCAGAACGGGGCAGAAATACGTTAAATAATAAAATAGTCGCCGGCAAAGTGACTTTGCAGGTGAAACCAGGGGATGTACTGACAGTGGCGACACCGGGTGGTGGTGGCTGGACTGAGTGAGAGAGGCGAAGGTATGCAAAACCAAATGCAGAAGCAACAGACACACTACCGGGTTTGCCATTTGTGCGAAGCCATGTGCGGACTGGAGATCACCACTGAAGGTGATCAGGTATTAAGCGTGAAAGGGGATGCGGAAGACCCCCTGAGCCAGGGCTACGTTTGTCCGAAATCCACAGCAATTGTTGATATTCATACAGACCCTGACCGATTGCGCTTTCCCATGCGTCGGGTCGGCGATCAATGGCAAACCATCAGCTGGGAAGAAGCCTACGATTTGGTGGCAGCAAATCTGGTTGGCATTCGACAACAGCATGGCAACAATGCCCTGGGCATCTATATGGGAAATCCGACGGTACATAACTGGGGCATGATGACCCACAGCAGTTATCTGTTTAAACCCTTAAAAACCCGCAACCGGTTTTCGGCCACCTCGGTAGACCAGTTACCGCACCAGCTCATGTGTTATTGGATGTACGGACACCAGGTGCAGGTGCCGGTGCCTGATATTGACCGCAGTGATTTACTGATCATTGTTGGCGGTAATCCTATGGCATCCAATGGCAGTATATGGAGTGTGCCGGGCTTTCGCCTTCGCGCGAAAGCATTGCGTCAGCGTGGCGGCAAAATGGTGGTAATTGATCCACGCCGCAGTGAAACCGCAGAAATAGCCGATCAGCATGAATTTATCCGACCGGGTACGGATGCCTATTTTTTGTTGGCCATGGCGAGGGAAATTTTCCGCAACGGCTGGGTCAAAACCGCGCACTTGGGCAAGCATCTTGCGGACCTGGATAAAGCGGAAAAAGCAGTTCAACCGTTTACTGCGGAATTAGCGGAATCCAAGACCGGTATTGTTGCCGATACCTTGCGTCAACTTGCTCATGACCTTGCACATACAGAGCGGGCATCTATTTATGGTCGCATGGGAATTTCGGTTCAGCAATTTGGTTCCGTATGCCAATGGGGTATCCAATTACTCAATATTATCACCGGTCATCTGGATGTGCCGGGCGGCTACACCTTTAGCTTGCCCGCTATTGATCCTATCTATGGCGCCACCAGTAAACCCGGTCATTTTAATGTCTGGCAGAGCCGGGTGCGGGGCTTGCCGGAATTCGGTGGCGAGTTGCCCAGTTCAGCATTGGCGGAAGAAATCCTGACGTCGGGAGAAGGGCAGATTCGCGCCCTGATTACTGGCGCAGGCAATCCGGTGTTGTCGACCCCGAACGGGCGCCAGTTGGAGCAGGCCTTGGCTTCCCTGGAATTTATGGTATCCATCGATTTCTATATCAATGAGACCACGCGATTTGCCGATGTGATATTACCCCCTACCAGCCCTTTGGAACACGATCACTACGATTTGGCATTATTGCCGTTTGCGGTGCGCAACGTTGCTAAGTACAGTCCGGCGTTGTTTCCTAAACCGGCTGATACTCGTCATGATTGGGAGATCATGTCGGAGCTGGGAGCAAAAGTGAACGCATTGTTGGGTAACGAACCTGCGTCTGTATTCGCGCCTGAAATGATGTTGGCCATGGGCTTACAAGCGGGCCCCCATAAGAACAGTGTCAGTTTCCAGGCCTTACAGGAGAACCCCCACGGCATTGATCTGGGTGCCCATGAGTCACAATTCCCTGAGCGATTGGCACATCAGGATAAGATGATTCGTTGTGCGCCGGAAGCGGTTTTAAAGGATCTTTCCCGTTTGCTGGCGGCGTCCGAACCGGATCCGGACAAGCCATTTTCCCTGATCGGGCGTCGACACGTAAGAAGCAACAATTCCTGGATGCATAATTATCAAAGGCTGGTCAAAGGCAAGGGGCGTTGCCAGTTGCTGATGAACCCGCGCGATGCTGAAAAACTGGGTTTTGTGAGCGGTCAGGATGTTCAGGTTTGCTCCCGAGTGGGGCAGGTGATTGCGGTGCTTGAAGCCAGTGATGAGATGATGAGCGGGGTTGTGAGTCTGCCTCATGGCTGGGGGCATACCCGGGAAGGGGTGCAACTGGAGATTGCTCAAGCCAACGCCGGCGTCAGCGCCAATGACCTCACTGACGATCGGTTTTTGGATCAACTCTCCGGTAACGCTGCGTTGAACGGTGTACCCGTTGCGGTGTCGGCGATCGATTAAGACGCTACAGGCATTGTCGCCGTGGTGTGGGGCGTCGCCGCACTCGGCGCCTCAAGCGATAAACGAAACGGAGCGAGGTTATGCGATTTGTATTGCTGCTGTTAATAAGCGGCTGCCTGCTGTTTGCTACGGATGATTCCGTGGCATGGCAGCAGCAGAAGTCACCCGAGGAAGGTATTACGGTTTGGACGGAAGCGGGAAGTGCGTTTGATAAAGTGCGGGTAGAGGCAGATATTAATGCACCACTACTACCGTTGCTAGCGCTGTTACAGGATCCGGCTGAACAGCTGAACTGGTTTCCCTATTTGAAAAAAGTGGAAATGATAAAACGACTCAGCCCGACGCAAACACTGGTGCATATCCAAACCGGTTCAGCCTGGTTAGTTAAAGCGAGAGACGCGATCACGTTGTTTACGGTTTCACAACCTGGCGCGGGTGTCATCGATATTGAAATGCAAAACCGGCCTGATGCCATTCCGGAACTAAAGGGGTTTAAACGGGTTCAGACCAGTTTCGGGCACTGGCAATTGACTGCATTGCCCGGTTGTAAAACCCGAACCCGTTTTGAAGCAGGTAGTCAGTGGGGTGGTGCAATCCCGCAATGGTTAGCGGACAAAAGCAATGTTGATGTTGCGATAGAGACGATTGTAAATCTGGGGCAGTGGGCTCCAGCGCACTACCGTAACTATCAACCCTATGATTTTTTGCAGGTTCCTGCCGTTCACGAAAAATGCGATTGAGACTGTCAGCGTCATTTTGATGCTACCGGGCCCGTACTCTATTTCACGTCGACCTCGATCGGGTTCCAGCAGGACGGGCGGGATCGCCTGATCACACTAGGTGTTTGCGGCGCGGCTCTTTGGTACAATGGGCTCTGTTTGCAAACCAATTTTCCGCTATAGGTGCAAAAATGGAAACGCTTGAAGTCATAAAAGACCAAATATCCACCAATAATGTCATTCTTTATATGAAGGGTACCCCCCAGTTCCCCCAGTGCGGTTTCTCTTCCCGTGCCGTTGAAGCATTGATGACCATCGGCAAACCGTTCGCTTACGTCAATATTCTTGAACATCCGGACATCCGTGCGGAACTGCCGAAATACGCCAATTGGCCTACATTTCCGCAATTGTGGGTGAAAGGGGAGTTGTTGGGCGGCAGTGATATTATTATGGAGATGGCTCAGCAGGGTGAGCTGAAAACGGTTATCGATGAAGCGGTTGTTGAAGAATAGCAGCAGCTAGATCTGTGTTCTCACCCGGTGCCTCGGGCCAATCAGTTTGGTAAACGACGAGGTGCCGGGAAAACGCTAATCGTTTCCGGAAGCGCATTGAAATACTCTACGACGTAGTCCATGGCTTCCTCTGCGATGAGCGGCTTGGAAAAGTAGAATCCCTGGATGTAATCACAATCCCGGTCTTTTAACAGTTTGAACTGCTCTTCCGTCTCCACTCCTTCCGCAACCACTTCCAAATTCAGGCGTTTCGCCAATGAGATAATGGTTTCAAGTACGATTAACGATTCTTCATTGTGTTCAAGGTCTTTGATAAACGCCCGGTCAATTTTTAACGTGTCGATGGGAAAACGCAGCAAGTAGGCCAGTGACGAATAGCCGGTTCCGAAATCATCCAGCGCAATTCGCACACCCAAGGCTTTTATATCCCTTAGCAAATTAATCGCATGGTTTTCGTTTTGCATCAGTCCGGATTCTGTAATCTCGATTTCAAGCTGATGCGGTTCGACCTTATAGATAGCAAGGCAGCGCTTGATGGTTTGGAGCGGGTTACCATAGTTAAGCTGCACGGGCGACAAATTGACAGAGACACTCAACGGTTTTATGTCGCGCTGATTCCACTGTTCTATTTGCATGCAGCATTGCTCAATCGCCCAATCTCCTAAATTTTGAATGTATCCGCAGTCTTCTGCCATGGGGATGAACAAACCGGGGCTGATCATGCCGCGGGTAGGGTGCTGCCACCGCATCAGGGTTTCGTATTCATAGCGGTGGCCCCCGTTGAGCGGAATTTTCGGTTGGAAGTGCAAAAGGAATTCGTGGTTTTCCAAAGCGGTGCGCATTGAAGACTCTAATTCGATGCGTTCCAGCATAGGGGTATTCATTTGCGCATCGTAGAATCGGAAATTGTTTTTACCATTTGATTTCGCTGAATACATAGCTAAATCGGCGTTTTTCAATAATATTTCAGGGGTATTTCCATCTTTGGGAAACATCGAAATGCCGATACTGGCACTGATGAATATTTCACTGTCTTTGAGCAGAAACGATTGACTCAGTCGTTGCAGTATTCTTTCTGCTACTTTCGCAGCTTCACCGGCCGAACCGATTTTGGAAAGGACAACAGTGAACTCATCTCCGCCCAGTCGTGCAATCATGGCGTCGTTTTCATCGTTCCATTCTCTTGAGCTGTTGCTGAGGACATCGTGACTACGAATGCTTTCCTTGAGTCGTGCACCCACTTGCATTAGCAAGGTATCGCCAAGTTCGTGGCCGAGCCCGTCATTCACATGTTTAAAATTGTCCAGGTCAAAAAATAAAATGGCCACGTGATGTCGTGAAGAATTTGATTTCTCAATCAGCTTTTGAATGGTATCGATGAAATTAACTTTATTCGGCAGCCCGGTCAGGGTGTCAAAGTAAGCCAGCTCTTCGATATGCTGTGATGTATCCTGCAGATGTTTGCGTAAGTCTTCCAGGCTGTCGGAAAGCTGGCCTACTTCATCGCTCCGGTTCATGGTTAGACGTTGTTTGAGGTTGCCATCCATAATATTTTTGACCAGATTCTGAAACTGTTTCAGCGGCTGGGTGATTAATGCGGTGGTCATGCCATGGATAATGAAAAGACTGAATAGCAATGAAATCACAGCCACATAACTCAGCTGTGAATACAGGTTTTCTGAAAATACTTCCTCGTTAAGATTCGGGCTTAAAACGATCAAAGACGCCTGACCGGACAGACTCTGCTGGTTGAGATGAAAACTGGAACGGTTCCAGGTAAACGCCTGAGAATGGTTTGCTGTACCTATATTGCCGGAAATAAGTGCAAGGGCGCTGTCCAATGCAGACGCTAACGAGCTGTCATCAATCAGAATGTCATGGTCGGCGTTTTGCAGCATGAGCATGGTGTGGGATTTTCGTCGGGTTGTTTTAATTAGTCGTTCCAGGTTGTCCAGGCCGATATCAATGCGTAAATGATAGTTCTCGCTAGTTGCATTGAGGGGTAAGGATTGGGTGCTGGATAAGAAAAGGTGGCCATCACTTTGTAAAAAGGCCCGGCCGGGATGATTCTGCAGGTTCTGCAACGGATAACCGGAATGAGTGAGCACTTTTCCGTTCTCGTGTTTGATTTCAATATAGCGGGCAAACGGCTGCTCTTGCCGGAGCTGGTCCAGTTGTGCAGTCAAGTGCACTATCCAGCTGGTTTCGACGCGAGGATCGGTTACAGCGTTCTCGGACTCGATTAAAATTTGAGCAATTGTCTGTTGTAAGTCTGCAAGTGCTTCCTCGCTGGATTGAATAGACCAGGATACTTGTTCAGCGAACATGCCAACCTGCTTTTGGGTAGAGACTTCTACCATGGATGAAAAGCGGCCTTTGGTTAGCGATATGATCACCAGGGAAGGTACCAGCACCAGTAGCACCAGGATGATGAAAAACTTAGTCTGTAATTTCATAGGTCCGCGGGAATTAAAATGACGGTTAAGTAATCAGTATAGATAACTAAGTTAGGGTGCTAGCCCATTGTTAGCATTTTTATGGAAATAAACGTAAGGAAATGCGTTAACAGACTGTTTATTCGGAAATTAGCTGAATATGAATTTGTTGTGATACTGTGAAACCAATCACACCGGCCGTGCAGCTAGCTGTCTGCGTTGAACGGTTTGTTGAGCGTCGGATCCACCAAAGTCACCTTGACGCGCAGACCTTGGTGGGAGAATCTTGTAACGATTAACATCATTGATTAGAAAAGGGTTTTTATGGATTGGCCACTTCAGATTTCCGATTACCTGGCGGCAAAGGCTCCGCTGGGATCTCAGGTGAGTATCCGTGGGTGGGTGCGTACCCGGCGTGATTCCAAGGCGGGTTTCTCTTTTATTAATGTGCATGACGGGTCCGCGTTCGATGGTATACAAGTGGTAGCGGATCAATCGTTGCCTAATTATCAGGACGACGTGCTGAAATTGAGCGCCGGTTGCAGCGTGGAGGTGAGCGGCGAGCTGGTGAAATCCGCCGGTAAAGAGCAGGCGGTGGAACTGCAAGCGCAGGCGATTTCGGTGCTGGGTTGGGTCGATGATCCGGAAACTTATCCTGTTGCGAAAAAACGACACAGTTTCGAATATCTGCGCACGGTGGCTCATTTACGGCCACGGACAAATACATTCGGCGCGGTGGCGCGGGTACGTAACAGTGCCTACCAGGCTATTCATCGTTACTTCTCTGAACGCAGTTTTAACTGGGTAAACACACCGATTATCACCGCAAGTGATTGCGAGGGGGCGGGTGAAATGTTCCGAGTCAGCACGCTGGATCTTTTACAGGTGCCGCGCAACGATAAGGGCGAAATTGATTTCTCTCGTGATTTTTTTGCCGATGAGGCGTTTCTGACGGTATCCGGTCAGCTGAATGGAGAAGCATTTTGTACCGCGTTGTCACGCATTTACACCTTTGGACCCACCTTCCGCGCCGAGAACTCTCACACCAGCCGCCATCTGGCCGAATTCTGGATGGTGGAGCCGGAAGTGGCCTTTGCCAATTTGCAGGATAACGCGGATATGGCGGAAGAATTCCTACAGACAATTTTTAAAGCGGTGCTCAACGAGTGCGGCGATGATATGGCGTTCTTCGCCCAGCATGTTAATGCCGATGCCATCACCCGGCTGCAATCCATCGTCGATTCCGAGTTTGTTAGAATGGATTATTCCGAGGCGATTACCATCTTGGAAAAGTGCGGCAAACAGTTTGAATTTCCCTTGCATTGGGGTGTCGATTTGCAATCAGAGCACGAGCGCTACCTGGCAGAAGAGCATGTCGGCCGGCCGGTGATTCTGATGAATTATCCTAAGTCTATTAAGGCGTTTTATATGCGGGCCAACGACGATGATAAAACCTGTGCTGCCATGGATGTACTGGCTCCGGGAATTGGTGAAATCATCGGGGGCAGTCAGCGCGAAGAACGGCTGGACTTGTTGGATGAAAAAATGGATGCACTCGGGCTCAAAGAGGACCTGTGGTGGTATCGGGATCTGCGCCGATATGGAACGGTGCCCCACGCAGGATTTGGTTTGGGCTTTGAACGGTTACTTAACTATATCACCGGTCTGGACAACGTTCGCGATGTGATTCCATTCCCTCGTGTGCCCGGAAGCGCCTTGTTTTAAAGTCCCCAAGCTGAAACTGGTAAAGTGAAAACGGCAGACCTATATCCCTAAGTAACACAACATTGCCACACAAAAACTCAACTGTACCCTTTTGTTTTGTGTGGCACACTCGTGCATCTTATAGTACACAAAGTCAATCAAACGGCTGACAGCAGCTGAAGTAAGAGGAAGTTTTGAGCCTATTTGAATCCCCAGAACTTAAGAACCTATCCCGCTACGTTCGTGGTTACCTGGGTGGGTTGCGTTCGCTTTGTATGGATATTGAGGGCGAAGAGTTCAAGTATCTGGAAGGAGGCAAAGAGGGGAGCAAAGCCGAGACCATTATATTCATACATGGGATGATGGGCTCGAAAACGCAGTGGCGCAGTATGATGCGCGCGTACACCGAACATTATCGGGTGATTTCTCTTGATGTTCCGGGACTCAGCCTGCACACCAATTTTGCCCAGAAAAAGCACACCCTAAGGCAGTTAGCCATATGGTTGGAAAAAGTCATTCTGCACTTGAGAGTGGCCAACGTGCATTTGGTGTGTCATTCCATGGGTTGCGCCGTAGGAGCGTATTTTGCGGCGACCAGACCGGAGCTGGTGAAATCGGCTACCTTTATTTCGTTCCCGGACGTATTTAAAAACAAGGGAGAACTGTTCAGGGAGTATCTTGAGGAAATCAACGACATCATGGACAGCAATAGTTTGCTGCCTTTGCAGAATTTTTATCGGCGTACTTTTGCGAGCCCTCCTACTATCCCGAATGTCGTGCTGCGTTACAATTTACGTGAAGTGAAAAAGTACAAGAGCCGCTTAGTGAATAGCATGCACGATTTGGCCAGTTCCAGCCCCTTACTGATGGCGCAAATTCGCCAGATCCGATCCGTTACGTTGATTCTGAATGGTGATGAGGACAGGGTGACGCCGTTATTGCGGGAACCTTACTGGAAAATAACCTTGCCGGACGCGGAGTATCTGCAATTATCCGAGTGCGGACATATGCTGCATATGGAGAAGGCGGAATTTGCATCGGGTCTTCACCGGGAGTTTCTGGATCGCTATCGCGCAGCGGGTGCGTTCGAGCCCAGACATGACAAGTCGGACGACACCGGTCAATACGCAATTTCCGACTAATGACCGGGCTATTGGCGCTGGTCTCACTCTGATTTTTTTCCTGCGTACAGTATCAACGGCCAGTGAATTGGCTGTTCTTTCTTTGGATCACCCCAAGCGGCTTTGATCTCATCAAAATGCAATTCAAGGGGATTTGTATTGTTCGTTTTCTCGTAGAGTTTTACCGCAGACCAGGTGTTGAGATAGCCGATAAGTTCATCGAATGTCCAGCGTGTGCGCATATAAAACGGCGGGTTATCCAGGCGCGGGTAGGGGAACGCAATGCGCGTATAGCCGTTATCCAAAAGCGCACGTTCCGGTGGCCAGTATGGTCCTACAATTTCGCTATGAAAGCGTTCGATTGTTGCGTCCAGAGGAGTGTCGGTATAAAGCAATTGGTAACCCCAGGCTGCGAATAACCCGCCAGGCTTTAGCGTACGGTCAACCTCTTTAAAAAAGCGGGCATGATCGAACCAATGGATGGCTTGTGCCACGGTGATCAGGTCGATGCTGTTATCGGCTGCGTCGATGTGTTCGGCCGGGCTGACAAAAAATTTCAGATTGTCTCCGGGTTGGGTTTGCGCGATTTGTTCAGCGCTGGCATCGGTTGCGATAACCTGCTGAAAATACCCCGACAGCGCGATCGCTGCCTGTCCATTACCGCAACCGATATCCCACGCCAGCTGTTTGTTGGGGGCTGTTGTCGCTAAATATTGGTACAAGTCGTCCGGATAAATTGGGCGAAAACGCCTGTAGCTATCAGCACCGGAAGAAAAATAATCTTTAAACGAATTATCCTGCTTACTCATAATGATCGCCTTGCAACGTAAAGGGATGTTCAGGATACCCTTATTATGATGAAAGAGAAGTCAGCCAGGTAAATGTCCGGTATTCGCGCATCCCCTCATGCGCTTTCTTTGCCGTTTCTCCCAATATCGGCGCGCCGTGTGGTTAAAGCGGGTGGCCGTCGTTTTCCCGCAGCGGCCATCCGCCCATTGCTTTCCATCTGTTCACCACCCAGCAAAAGAATTCGGCTGTTTTCATGGCGTCGTAAATAGCGGAATGGGCTTCCGAATTACTGAATTGGATATGTGCTGCACGGCAGGCTTTGGCCAAAACCGTCTGACCAACCGCCAGGCCGCCGATGGTGGCAGTATCGAAGCAGGAGAAAGGATGAAACGGGTTGCGTTTGATGCCATTACGGTTGACGGCAGCGTTTACAAAATCCCGGTCGAAAAAAGCGTTGTGGCCTACCAGGATGCTGCGGGTGCAATTGGCTTCTTTCATGGCCTGTCGCACTGCACGGAACATATCTTTGATCGCGACGACTTCATCCACCGCACCTCGGAATGGGTGGTAGGGGTCGATACCGGTAAAATCCAGGGCGGCCTGTTCTATGTTGGCACCCTCGAAGGGCACCACATGGTGGTGAATCTGCTGTCCCGGAATCAGGTTGCCGTTTTCATCCATATCCAGGATGACAGCAGCAATTTCCAATAACGCATCGGTCTCATGGTTAAAGCCACCGGTCTCAACATCGATGACTACAGGAAGATAGCCACGGAAGCGGTTACACAGGGCGGTATTATCGTCACTCATCAGGGCAAGTTCTTATGAATAAGCCGCGATGCTAACTTACCACCGTACAGGGCACAAATTTTTTACACCAAAATACCCACCAGAGGGCTCAAGAATCCGCTCAGGGGGTCGATAGAATAAGGTATTACCCGGTTTTATTAACCATGGATAGCTGGTTGGACGATGTGAATATGTGGCGTATCCTTCTGATTATTTTAGCTTTTTTGGCCCCGAGTCCGGCGTTCTCTCATACCTACGAGGCGCGGGTGGATGAGTCCGTCTGGCATTTGGACCCTTCTCCTTTGCAATGTCGCCTGTGGCAATCCGTTCCCAATTACGGCGACGCCGTATTTGAAGCCAATGCGGGACAAACGCTGCAATTCTATATGGATTTGTATCGACCCATAAGCCGGGGTGGAAAAGCCGAGATGTCGGTAGAGGCACCGGAATGGCGCAGCGGATTGGTCTCCAGGCCGATCGGCACCACGGATTTCAAAGCGGGGCGACGACCCATCGAGTTAGCTGAAGAGGTCGCGAACCAAATGCTGGCGGAGTTGCAGGTGGGGATGACGCCGTCTTTCAGTCACCCCGGCTGGTTTAACGAACATCCGGTCACAGTGGGCGTTTCGGCGGTGAATTTTCAACGTGCTTACCGTGACTATCTATCCTGTGTGTCGGGCTTGTACCCGGCGAACTTTGAAGAGCTACGCCAGTCCAGGCTGCTGTTCGGAATCAATAAAGTTGGAATTAATCCCGAAATTCAGCAACGCCTGGATTTGATTGCCGGTTATATCAACCTGGATCCTTCCATAAAGAAAATATACATTGACGGTTACGCCGACAAGCCAGGCCGGCGTGGTCACAATTGGGAGCTTTCCCGCTTGCGTGCTGCGGCGGTGAAAACCTATCTTGAAGAGCAGGGCGTGATGCCGGAATTAATAGTGATGAACTACCACGGTGAAGGCCGCAGCTCCAGACGCTTCCAGAAAGAGCAATATTCTGCAGACGACCGCCGTGCCTCGATACGCCTGGTGAGGTAGTCCATGCCAGCTTTCCCAGGCTGAGTTTGCATGAACAAACCCTGTTACAGGGTCAATGGGACCACCGGGCGGTAGGAAATCATCCCGCCAATCAGGTACAATACGCGCCTTTTCAGTTTGACCATTTATTTCTGTGGAAGGGATCGTACGCATGTCTGATATCAACAAGGTGGTGCTTGCCTATTCTGGCGGTCTGGATACCTCTGTCATTGTAAAATGGCTGCAGGAAAGCTATCAGTGCGAGGTGGTCACGTTTACCGCCGATCTGGGGCAGGGAGAAGAAGTCGAGCCCGCCCGAGCCAAAGCCGAGGCCATGGGAATCAAAGAAATTTTCATTGAGGACGTGCGGGAAGAGTTCGTGCGTGACTTTGTATTCCCCATGTTTCGCGCTAACACCATCTATGAAGGTGAGTACCTGCTGGGCACGTCAATCGCACGTCCGCTCATTGCCAAGCGTCTGGTGGAAATAGCGGAAGAAACCGGAGCGGATGCGATCTCTCACGGGGCCACCGGCAAAGGCAACGATCAGGTGCGATTTGAGTTGGGCGCTTACGCATTGCAACCGGGTATTAAGGTGATTGCGCCTTGGCGCGAATGGAACCTGACCTCGCGCGAAACACTAATGAACTATGCACAGGAACATCAGATTCCGGTGGATTTCTCTAAAGCCGGTAAAAAATCCCCTTATTCTATGGACGCTAATCTACTCCATATTTCTTATGAAGGCGGCATTCTGGAAGACCCCTGGTCAGAACCGGAAGAGGACATGTGGCGTTGGTCCGTGAGCCCTGAGAACGCGCCAGACCAGCCCACCTATATTGAGCTGAGCTACGAAGGCGGCGATATCGTGGCTATTGACGGGGTGCGTCTGGCGGCCCATGAAGTACTGGCACAGCTGAACAAAGTCGGCGGCGACAATGGCATTGGCAGAGTTGATATTGTTGAGAACCGTTATGTGGGTATGAAAGCCCGCGGCGCCTACGAAACACCCGGCGGGACCATTATGATGCGTGCTCACCGCGCCATAGAATCGATTACCCTGGATCGGGAAGTGGCTCACCTGAAAGACAGCTTGATGCCCAAATACGCCGAGCTGATTTATAACGGCTACTGGTGGAGCCCGGAGCGGACCATGCTGCAGGCGATGATTGATCAGACCCAGGATGTAGTGAACGGTGTGGTGCGACTAAAACTGTATAAAGGCAATGTCACGGTCGTTGGCCGACAATCGGACCAATCCTTGTTTGATGATCGTATTGCCACGTTCGAAGACGATGCCGGAGCGTACGATCAGAAGGATGCCGAAGGCTTTATCAAACTCAATGCACTGCGTCTGCGCATTGCTGCCTCGAAAGGTCGTAAACTTAAATAACATCTTTTGTAACAACGAGTTAATTTTGGTTTAAAAAAGCTCTGGCTAGTGTTGGCAGGGCTTTTTTTGTATCTGAATCCGAGCACTGCACCAATCTGAAACTATACTCAAGTCTTAATGCTCACCGAACTTAAGAAAACCTTATGAATGATCAAACGCCGCTCGTTATCGTTGGTGATCCGCTGGATAACAACATCGCGTATTACACTGAAGTGATTCAAGCTTTGGGTGCACAATGCCTGGCTGCAGTCAGCGGTAAGAACCTGGTTAATCTGGTGGTTAGCCACCAGCCGGCACTGGTCATTTTGGATTCGCAGCTAGCGGATCCGGATGCCTATCAATTGTTAAACCTTTTAAAGTCAGGCAAAAAATCCCGCCATATTCCGGTGTTGTTTGTTGTCGGGAATCTATCCGAACGTAAGATGAGCTTGTATCAAGCCATGTTTACGTTGGTGGACGTACTGACTAAACCCCTGTCGGAGAAGAAGTTACAACGAGTTTTGACGGATTACCTGAAACAATATCGTTACCGCCGGGCGATCGAACAACTGGCCGTAAAATCAAAAGGTAAAAAAGCGGACAGCAATCACGATGGGGTATTGGCGATAGACGAACGCGGCCAGATATTGTTTGCAAACCACGAAGCTGAACGAATTCTGAAAGTCAGTAGTCTGCAATTAGCAGGCACTTATCTGGAAAGTCTGTTTGAACATTCCTGCTCAAAAGTACGTTCGAACTGGAAAGAACATCCGGTATCCAAGGTGACCTCCCGCGAGCAAATTTTGCAAGTCGATAAATCAATATTGTGGCGAGGTGACGGTATCGCAATCAGCGTAAAATTTGCGGCTGTACCGTTAACAAACAAACACAATATCCATTTGCTGTTCGCTTTCCATGAACTTAAAGACACACGGGAATCGAAAGATAAACTGGCGTCATTATCCAAAATTGATCACCTGACTAATCTGCCTTTACGTGCCTCTTTGGAAGATTCCATTGATCGCAATATGCTGAAGGCGGGAATCTCGGGGTTTTATTTCGCCCTGCTGTGTGTGGATCTGGATCACTTTCGGTATATCAACGAAAGCCTGGGACACGATCGTGGTGATTTGCTGATTAAGGCAGTTTCTGAACGTATTCTTGAAGTTGTGCGGCGCGATGATTTAGTGGGTCGCATGGAAGGGGACGAGTTTGTCGTGGTGCTCACTCATATCGATATACCGGAAAACGCCGGCATGGTAGCCAACAAGATTATCGAACGCGTTCGTGAACCTTTTTTAATTGATGGTCATGAAGTTTTTACTGGTTGTTCGATTGGCGTGAGTGTTTATCCCACCTGTGGTGATGATGCTAAAACCCTTCTTAAAAATGCAGAAGCCTCTTTGGTGAGGGCCAAAGCCATTGGTCGCAACAGCTATCAATATTTCACAGTCGAAATGAATAAGCTGCGGCTTGAACAAATGCAGATGGAATTTGAACTGCGTCAGGCTGTGGAACAGAAGCAATGGCGTATTCAGTATCTACCGGTCGCCCATTTCGATAGCCGCGCGGTAGTGGCTTGTGAGGTTCGCTTGAGTTGGGTGCACCCCAAGCGCGGTGAAATTGCACTGGAAACGTTCCTGGCCGCAGCAGAGGAAGCGGGCCTGGCGGCGGATATTTTCCGCTGGTTATGGATGCAGGCTTTACAGCGTTTCGAATCACTGGAAAGTGAGGCCAAAGACAAAGTGCGCCTTATATTACCCATGTCACCCGCGATTCTGCTGCAGGATGGTGGGGTGGATTGGGTGATCACCTCGATAGCGCAAGTGGGGCTGGCCAGCGATCAGATCTATCTGGAATTACCGGAAACCTATTATACCGTGCGTTTGGGGCAGCACGGTGAAGTGCTGAATGAACTTTGTCGCAACGGCTTTAATCTGATTCTGGATAGCTTCGGCACCGGATACGCGCCGTTATCGTTGCTTAAAGATGTGCCGTATTCCCTGGTGAAATTAAGCGATAGCTTTGTATCTGTCTGTGATATCTCCAAATCCGATCAGGCCATCATAAAAGGGGTAATCGACATGGCTCACCAATTGGGTATGCAGGTCATGGCTGCCGCCGTTGATTCTGAAGCCCAGCAGCAGTTCTTGCAAGCGGTGGCCTGTGACTGGTTGACTGGCGAAGCAGTGGAGCGGGCTCTGGATGAAACCCCCCAGAAACTGGATGCGATGGGTCTGTACGTGATGCCCGGCTAAGCAAGGGGACGTGTCCTTATCTGTAATTGCCATCAGTTTGAATGATTTGGTCAATGTACACTGCTGTAATCAGTGATACAAATATGCTTCCATGTCTCGGTGGGCGTTGTTTCGCACCGGGGCAGATGGATAGCGTTATTGGTTGCAATGTACATGAGGTTTCAGAATGCCGGCGATTAATTCAACCCAAATACCGACACAAAAAGACAGCGCTCAGAGGCCGTCTCCATTGACCCCCAAGGAGTGGGATCAACAATTTCCCGGCGTGTTGGATGCCATTGCGATTATGGCCGGCGCTGCCAATGTGATAATGCAACTGGCCCGGTTACCGGTAGGTCATGGGGTGGTGGAGAGCCGTGTTGAAAGTGGCGCGTTGTTCAAACATCCGATTAAACGAGCGCGTACCACCATTACCTATCTCGGCATTGTCTGGCTTGGCACCGCGGAAGAAAAGCAGCTGTATCGTGCAGCCGTAAACGGTGCCCATCGGCAAGTGCATTCCACTGAACAATCCAAGGTTAAATACAACGCCTTCGATCCGGAGTTACAGGTGTGGGTAGCGGCCTGTTTGTATTGGGGCATTGTGGATACCAACCAAAAACTGGGTTATCGGATGAGCCCGTCGCAACGCCAGGCGTTTTATCGGTTGGGTTCGCAGTTAGGTACCACGCTGCAGGTAAAAGCGGATATGTGGCCTGCGGATGAAGACGCTTTTGAGCGCTACTGGCAACAAGGGCTCGCGAAAATAGAAATTGACGAGACCACACGTGACTTTTTTAATCGCTTGATTGATCTGGAGTTCTTGCATCCGATTCTCAGTAAATTATTCGGCCCGGTGAATCGCTTTATGACCATCGGCTTTCTACCTCCGGCGTTCCGCGATGAATTGTGTGTTGCTTGGGATAGCGGCAAGCAACGTAAATTCGAACGCTTGATGTCGGTGATCCGAAGCGTGAATTGCGCAACGCCGCGGGTGCTGCGTCAGCTGCCGTTCTATTATGTAATGTGGGATTTTCGTCGTCGGGTCAGTAAGGGTGTTCCACTGGTGTAACTGGAATATTGTAGTCGTTACCTGTTCTCTATAATCTTACCTTGGTTTGCAGAGAGGAGAGAGACCATGAGATTACTACACACCATGATCCGCGTAACGAATCTGGACGCGTCTTTAGCATTCTATACCGAAGTCCTGGGCATGAAATTGTTGCGTAAGAAGGATTATCCCGACGGCAAGTTCACGCTGGCCTTTGTGGGGTTTGGTGCAGAGTCGGAGCAGGCTTGTCTGGAGCTGACCCACAACTGGGACACCGATCAATACGAGCTGGGCAACGCCTATGGGCATGTGGCTCTGGAGGTCGACGACGTTTACAAAGCCTGTGATGCAATCCGTGAGCGGGGCGGGGTGATTACCCGAGAGCCCGGTCCGATGAAGCATGGCTCCACCATCCTGGCCTTTGTCAAAGACCCGGATGGTTATTCTATTGAGCTGCTGGGCAAGAAAAGCTAATCCGGTATCAGTCTTTTAATAGCTCAGTAATCCAGGTGCCTATTTGACGGATTTCAGGCATACATACTTCGTGGCCCATAGGGTAAGTGGTCCAGTCCACCTTGTATTCATGTTGCTGCAACCATTCATAAGCGAGGTAGGCTACGGGTTCTTTCACCATGTCATCTGCAGTGCCCTGAGCAATATGGATCGTTATATTCTGGTTCGTGGTCCTGGCGGTGTCATCCAACAATTGTGGATTAGGCATGTAGGTGGATAACGCAATCAGACCCGCTAATTTTTGCGGATACTGAAGTCCGGTGTGATAGACCACTGCACCTCCCTGGGAAAAACCAATCAGCAGAATTTTTTCGCAAGGAATGCCTTGCTCAATTTGCTGTTCGATCAACAGCGACACTGCCATGCGTGAATCTTCCAGATGGGATTGGTTGATTTCACGCACCTCGGTAAGCGCCAGAATGTCATACCATGCCGGCATCACATAACCTGAGTTGCAAGACACGGGAATACTGGGTGCATGGGGAAAAATAAAGCGTACTGACAAGTCATCCGCTAACGGCAGGTGGGGAACCACCGGGATAAAATCGTGGCCACTTGCACCCAGTCCATGTAGCCAGATAACACAGGCGGTGGCTTCTCGTCCGGGTTCGATAATTTCGTATTCAAGTAAAGTTTGGGAGGTTTTTGGCATAATTTACCTGGAGGCACTTTGGAGCAGGCTCGGTGCATAAACTAGAGAAAAGCTCTAACACCGTTTGCCTGCACACCGGGGTTAATATTGGGGAGGGCGGGGGCGGCGCTTGTAGGATTCTTTTTCATCCAGGCTAATGGTACGGGCTTCTTCTTCCAGCATCACGGCGATGCCGTCCCGCACCGGATACGCCATATTGCTGGCCAGGCAGATTAACTCGGATTTATCGGCATCGTATTCCAGTTTGGCTTTGCTCACTGGGCAAACCAGAATTTCCAATAGTTTGGTCTCGAACATACTCAGGCGTTCCTTAATCAGGCTATTGCTTCGTAACTGAGTGGTCAATCGTACTCGGTTTTGTCTTTGAATTCACATAGGTCTTCGATAATACAGGCGCCACAGCGGGGCTTGCGGGCGGTACACACATAGCGCCCGTGCAAAATCAGCCAGTGATGGGCATCCAGCAGAAACTCTTTCGGCACCATCCGCATGAGCTTTTTCTCCACTTCCAGCACATTTTTGCCGGGCGCGATGCGGGTGCGGTTAGACACTCTGAATATGTGGGTATCCACCGCCATGGCCGGCTGCCCAAAGGCCGTGTTCAGGACCACATTAGCGGTTTTCCTGCCGACTCCGGGTAAGGATTCCAGCGCGTCCCGATTGGCGGGCACCTCGCTATGGTACTGATCCATCAGGATCTTACAGGTTTTAATAACGTTAACTGCCTTGCTGTTAAACAAGCCGATGGTTTTTATATAAGGGGTCAGCCCCTCAACGCCCAGGGCGTAGATGGCTTCCGGCGTATTGGCAACCGGATAGAGTTTGGCCGTGGCCTTGTTAACGCTGACATCCGTTGCCTGGGCTGATAGCACCACCGAAATCAGCAATTCGAAGGTGCTGGAATAGTCCAGTTCGGTGGTTGGGTTCGGGTTCTGTTCCCGTAAACGGGAGAAAATCTGGTGGCGTTTTTCTGCGTTCATATCGGTGGGTTTACAGCGGTTTTTTCCACCGCGATGTATCTCCAGGGTTTTCTTATCGAGGGTTTTTGCAGTCTATTCAGATCCCGGAATCGCACGGATATAATCCAGGAGCCTGTTCAGAGAGGGTGTAGTTTATAGGTGAGCCAAAGGCGAGTAAACACACTCATCACGATCCAATGTAATAATGCAATTTGCGATTGGCATAGAGAATCATCCTTGATGACCCGATCTCAGTCAAAGTCCATTTTATATAATATGTGGCGACACAGTATATGATCCGGTGCGATATCCGGGTGGTTAAACTCAAAGCGCCCTGTGCACATGCCGATTTTTCTCATGACGGCTTGAGAGCGTGTATTGATGGTTGCGGTAAAGGAAACGACCTGTGCTAGTTTTAACAGGTCGGACGCGTATACCAGCGATGCGGCCGCAGCCTCACTGGCATAGCCGTTACCCCAGAACGGTTTGCTTAAGCGCCAAGCGATTTCAACACAAGGAGCAAAAGGCACCCGGAAAGCGGTTTGGATAGCCAGTTCGGTGTCAATCGTCAAACACCTATGCGATATTTCCGGTAGTCCGTACCCGCTTACTGCCAGCGGTTACGGCTTCTTTATTCGCTTTGGCAGCGGCGGCTACCCTGGCGTCAATAATATTTTTCAGTGCCATCAGAAATCCCAGCACAATGAACGCACCCGGTGGCAATATGGCAATCAGGAAGCCACGATAACCCGGAATCAATTCCAGTCTCCAGTTACTGGCAATGTCACCGAACAATAGATCCATATTGTTAAACAGGGCGCCGGTACCCAGAAGTTCGCGCACCGCTCCTAACAGAACCAGTACCAAGCCGAATCCCAATCCCATCATTAACCCGTCCCAAACTGCGGCTAATGGTGGATTTTTACTGGCGAAGGCATCGGCGCGGCCTAATACGATGCAGTTGGTTACGATGAGGGGTATAAATATCCCCAGGATCAGATACAGCTCATAGGTGAACGCATTCATCAAAAATTCGATGCAGGTAGTGAAGGCTGCAATGATCATGACAAAGGTTGGCAGGCGAATCGCATCCGTGGTGGCGTTGCGGATCAGCGACACAGCCAGATTGGAAAGGGTTAGTACCGCTGCCGTTGCCAAGGCCAGCGCCAGTGCGTTTACCACGGAACCGGAAACCGCCAAAAGCGGACATAAACCCAATACCTGAACCAGCGCCGGGTTGTTCTTCCACAGTCCATCCTTGGTGATTTTTTTGAATTCTTCACTGTTCATGGATCGAATCCTCCGGGTTTGGCGGTGTTGATGTTTGCTCTACATGGCCGTGTTGCAGATCAGATTGTTCGATCAGCGCCTGATCTTCATGAGCCGGGGTGGTTGTGTTGTGCAGCAACCGGACTTTGTGTTGCTCAAAGTATTGCAGCGAACGGTATACCGCAGCGACGACGGCTCGTGGCGTGATCGTGGCTCCGGTAAAAGCGTCAAAGCTGCCGCCGTCTTTTTTTACACGCCATTCTGGCTCGCTCAGGTTATGCAGGGATTTGCCATTGAAGGAGGTTATCCAGTCGGATTTCTGGATCTCGATGGCATCACCCAGCCCTGGTGTTTCAAAGTGTGGTGGAATCACGCGGACTCCAGTGACTTCGCCGTCTTTAGCGATGCCCACCAGCAAATTGATTGAGCCGCCGTACCCTTCCGGTGCCACGGCTTGCAGAATAATACCTGTGGGTTGGTCGTCTTGTTTCGCGATGTACGCTTTTTCCGTATTGCGGGTGCCCAGCAACGTCGCGGCCTCCACATCGATACTGCTTTCCAGCAGTTCGTTGTCGACGAGTGCTGCGGGCATCACCTCTAACAGACTGCGCTCCAGAGCGTGACTTTTTTCTTCCGCAATTTTGTCACGGGTCAGGTTCGCGGTCAGTACGATCATGCCCGTAGTGATAATGGCGAATGCGCCGAGAATAATACTGTTGCGGGAAACCGATTGGCCTATCATTCAGGCTCCCTTATCCTGTTTCGCCAGCCCTTTGTTGGGCTTGCTATGTCCGTAGGTTCGCGGTTGGGTGTAATAGTCGATAAGCGGGGCAGCCAGGTTCAACAATACCACACTGAAGGCTATCGCATCCGGGTAGCCACCCCAGGTGCGGATGATATAAGTGAGTACACCGATTAGTGCGCCGTAGATGATTTTACCTTTGTTGCTGGTGGCGGCAGTAACCGGGTCGGTCGCGATGAAAAACGCGCCCAACATGGTGCCACCGCTGAGCATATGGAACAAAATGCTGCCGTAGTTATCGGCATCCACTGCCGTGTTGAAAAAGCCGGAGAGAAAAAAGATTCCTCCGAGCATGCCCACGGGAATATGCCAGGTAATGATTTTCTTCCAGATCAGATAGAGACCGCCAGCCAGAAAGGCCAGGTTAACCCATTCCCAGCCGTAACCTCCGAGCAGGCCGTGCAGCGTCGGGTGGGTGTCTAATACTTCGTGTTGACCGGCGTACGTTTTAAAGGTGTCCAGTGGGGTCGCACCGCTTAACGCATCAATACCATTGGCTGCGCCGGAAAAGAAAGTGAGGCCCAATGACTGGAAGAGTGACGGTGCGGTAGTGGCGTCATCGACACCGGCAGCAGGCAGCCAGCTTGTCATTTCCTTAGGGAATGAAATGACCAGCAAAATGTAGCCCACCATGGCGGGATTAAACGGATTCATACCCAAGCCGCCGTAAAGATGCTTTGCCACAATAATGGCAAAGCCGGTGCCGACCAGCGTCATCCACCAGGGGACAGAGGGAGGTATCGCTAATGCCAGCAATACGGCAGTAACGATGGCGCTGTAGTCCGTTAGATAGAAAGCGATCGGTTTGTTGCGGGTTTTCAGAATTAGGGCTTCGCAGACAACGGCAAATAGGCAGGCCAGCAACACATTGATAATCGTGCCGAAGCCAAAAAAATACGTCAGTGCGAGCAGGCCCGGGATGGTCGCGTACAAAACCTGACGCATAAAACTGCCGGTGTTGCCCGGTTTGTGAACGTGGGGAGAGGTGACCGACAGTAAAGCCATTATGAGTTTGCTCCCTCTGCCTTTTGCAATTCTGCTTCGGCTGCGTCCAATGCCTGTTGGGTGGATGCAATGGCTTGCTCCAGGGTGTCTATGTCGCCTTCACCGCTTGCCTGTGCAGCCTGCAGCGCCTTGTTGGCTTTTTTTAATAGTACTTGCTGTTTAGCTACTTCCATCTTGGCGGTTTTAACCGGGTCTTTTGCTGCATTTTGTTTTTGAATGGTTTCTTTTTCCTTGGCGCGGGCTTCTTTCATGGCGGCTTTGGAGGCATCAGATTTCGTTTTCAACGCAGCCACGTCTGCTGCAAGGGCGTCGATTTCCGGGGTCGCTGTATTGCCGGTTGATTGGGCCTCTTGCAGCGCTTTTTCTGCTGCCTTGTAGGCGGCAAAGTCGTCGGCGGATGCTTTTTTCAAAATGGCTATTGGATCAGTTCCGGTATCAGGCGCTGTTGTTGGGCTGTCGCTGGGTGTGGCGGACTTTGCATCCACGAATGCCTGCTTTGCTGTATCCGCTTTCAGTTTCAGTTGATCGACTTTTTTGCGCAAAACTTCGATGTGTTCTGAGCCACTTTTTTCTGCCTGCAACAGGGCACTTTGCGCGTCTTTATATCGCTTCATGGTGGACGCGGCGGCGGTTTGTAGTTTAGTCAGGTCTAGTGCCGGGTTCGGGTCAGTGGGTGTGCCGGTGTTGGCAGGGGCGTTGGCAGCGGGAGGCGCTTTTTTCTTGACTGCTTGCTTTTCTGCTGCCGCTTTTGCCCGTTGTTGACGTTTCAGTTCTTTTTCCTGTTCTTCGCGCTCAATGCGAGCTTGGCGTGCTTCAAACCGCAGCCGCGCATGGTCGGCTTTTTGTTGTTCCTGTTGCTGTATTCGTATTTCGCCTTTGGCGTAACGGTAATATTGTACCAAGGGGATGTTGCTCGGGCAGACATAGGAGCAGGCGCCGCATTCAATGCAATCGGAAAGATTAAAATGGGCCGCTTTATCAAACTCCTTTCCTTTGGCAAACCAATACAGTTGCTGCGGTAACAGATTGACCGGGCAAGCCTGGGCGCAACTGCCGCAGCGGATACAGGGCTGCTCCAGTGCAGGATCAGGGAATTCTTTTTCAGACGGTACTAACAAACAGTTAGTGGTTTTTACTACCGGTACACGGGGGTCGTGTATGGCAAAGCCCATCATCGGGCCGCCCATGATTAAACGGTGTAATTCCGGTTCGGCGACGCCGGCCTGTTGCAGTAAAACTGACACCGGAGTACCCAGTAGCACCTCATAGTTGCCTTTGTTTTTTACCTTGTCGCCGGTGAGTGTGGTGACGCGGCTGATCAGTGGTTCGCCATCGATAATGGCGCGCTTTACCGCGTATGCGGTCCCGGTATTTTGACAAACTACGCCCACGTCCGCAGGAATACCACCACTGCGTACTTCTTTACCGGTCAGAATATAGATTAATTGTTTTTCTCCACCGGATGGGTATTTGGTCGGTACTGAAACGATTTCAATCTTCGTGCCCTGTGCCGCTGCGCGCATGGCGTCGATCGCCTGGGGTTTGTTGTCTTCGATGCCAACGACGATGTCCTGCGGGTTGATTAACCAGGCCATGACTTCCAGACCCTGAATAATTTCTTCGGCACGTTCCTGCATCAAGCGATCATCCGCGGTGATGTAGGGCTCACATTCCACCGCATTCAGAATCAGTGTTTGCACTTGCTGATCCGGTTTAATGCCCAGCTTCACTACGCTGGGAAAACCCGCACCACCCATGCCCGCAATACCGGCTTCCCGAATGCGTTCCAAAACCACTTTTTTGTCTTGGTTGCGATAGTCGGCAATACCCTGATGGTCAATCCATTGGTCTGCACCATCGGTCTGAATCGTGATGCACAAGGAGTCCATGCCAGAGGGGTGCTGCACGACATGAAGATCTATACTGATGACGGTGCCGGAGGTGGAAGCATGCACGGGCAAACTAACAAAACCACCGGCGTCACCGAGTTTTTGGCCTTTTAGTACCCTGTCGCCCACCGCGACGCAGGGCTTCGCCGGCACCCCGATGTGTTGTTGCAGCGGAATCACAACGTATTCGGGAATGGTATACGGTTGAATTGCCTGTACTGACGATTGCTGTTTATTTTCCGGGGGGTGGACGCCACCGGGAAAATCCCAGATGCGGCGGCTCATGCGATATTCCTCAACGGGATCAGGTTACCCGGGCGATTGCCGATACCGTCCGGCGCATTCCAGCTCCAGGTTTGCGGCGTCACTGCCACCGGGATCATATCAATGCAGTCTACAGGGCAGGGTTCAACGCAGAGGTCACAGCCGGTGCATTCGTCGATGATAACCGTATGCATTTGTTTGGCGGCACCCAGAATGGCGTCGACCGGGCACGCCTGAATGCACTTAGTGCAACCGATGCATTCAGCTTCGCGGATCATCGCCGTCATTTTGGTTTCCGGTGCCTGACCGTGCTCTTCATCCAGCGGAATAAACTCACGGCCCAGAAGATCGGCCAATGCACGAATGGTATCATCTCCGCCCGGCACGCATTTATTGATGGCTTCGCCTTCTGTAACGCCCTCTGCATAGGGGCGGCATCCGGGGTGGCCACATTGTCCGCATTGGGTTTGTGGCAGCAGTGCGTCGACCTGTTCAACGATGGGGTTGCCTTCCACTTTGAACTTGACGGCAGCGTAGCCCAGCAGCGCGCCAAACCCCAAGGCAATGGCAGAGATTGCGATCAGGGCAGAAAGGTTATCAAACATCATGTCCATATCAGCCCCTAAATCTTAATCAAACCGGAGAACCCCATGAAGGCCATCGACATAAGCCCGGCGGTGACCAAACCGATGGAGGCGCCTTTAAAAGGTAGGGGTACATCGGCCACGGCAATGCGCTCGCGCATGGCGGCGAACAGCACCAGCACCAGCGAAAACCCTAACGCAGCCCCGAACCCATACAAAAAAGCGTCCATAAAACTGTCGATGCCCTTTTTGACAGTAAGCAAGGCCACGCCCAGTACGGCGCAATTACTGGTAATCAGCGGTAGGAAAATACCCAGCACGCGATAGAGTAGCGGGCTGGTTTTGCGTACCACCATTTCAGTGAATTGCACCGTGACTGCGATGACAAGAATAAAGGAAATGGTTCTGAGATAGGCCACATCCAGTGGCACCAGCACATAGGTATAGGTGAGGTAACTCAGCACTGAGGACAGGGTGAGTACAAACGTGGTGGCCAGGGACATGCCCATAGCTGCCTCTAGTTTATTGGAGACGCCCATAAACGGGCATAATCCAAGAAACTGAACCAGCACAAAATTATTCACTAATATGGTGCTTACCAGCACCAGTAAAAATTCCGGCATAACATTCACTAAGTTCGTGGTGGTAGTGAGTGAGATTGTATTCCGATGCGGTTTTATTTAACCCGCATTCCGGGGCTCGCGCCAGAGTCTGGTGATAACAGGAAGATGTCTGCCCCACCGGGCCCCGCGGCCATTACCATTCCTTCCGAGAGGCCAAACTTCATTTTGCGCGGTGCCAGGTTTGCGACCATCACCGTGAGTTTACCCACTAAATCGTCGGGATTGTAGGCAGACTTAATGCCTGCAAATACTTGCCGGGTCTCTCCTCCCAGGTCAAGCGTTAACTGTAGCAGTTTGTCTGCACCGTCCACATGACTTGCAGTGACAATCTTGGCTATTCTCATGTCAATTTTCGCAAAGTCATCGAAATTGATCTGCGCCGCTACCGGGTCGAGATCCAATGCGGTCTTGGGCTTGCCCAGAGCCATTTCTGCTTCTGCTTCGGCTTTTGCCTGTTCGCTCAGGGCGTCGATCTGCTTCATGTCCACACGCTGCATCAAGGCTTTGAATTTATTGATTTCGTGATCCGCCAGCAGGGTGCCATGATCTTGCCAGCTCAGCGCCGGAATATTCAAGAACGCCTCTGCGTCGGCCGCCAACTTAGGTAATACCGGTTTCAGATAGAGTACCAGCAAGCGAAATAAATTCACGCCGACACTGCAGCAATTCAGGGTTTCTGCCTCTTTACCGGGCTGTTTTATCAGCGTCCAGGGGGCTTGTTCATCGATATACTGATTGGCGCGATCCGCCAATGCCATAATGTCGCGCATGGCTTTGCCGAATTCGCGCTGTTCGTAGTATTGGGCGATGGTGTCTGCCTGATTCTGGAAGGCGTGGGTAAGTTCCGGATTGGCATTGGTGCTGCTCAGTTTGCCGCCCAGCTTGCCGATAAAGTTCGCCGTCCGGCTGGCAATGTTAACTACCTTGTTGACCAGATCCGCATTCACACGTTGGCAGAAATCCTCAAAATTCAGATCTATATCGTCGATGCGGCTGCTCAGCTTGGTTGCGAAGTAATAGCGCATGTATTCCGGATTTAGATGCTGCAGATAGGTTTCTGCTTTAATGAAGGTACCTCGGGACTTGGACATTTTGGCGCCGTTCACCGTGACAAAGCCATGGCAGAATATGCCGGTTGGCGTGCGGTAACCGGCACCGGTGAGCATGGCAGGCCAGAATAAACCGTGGAAATTAATAATGTCTTTACCGATAAAATGATACAGCTCGGCTCCGGATTGCGGATTCCAGTAATCCTCGAAATTAAGGTCGCCGCGGCGTTTACACAGGTTTTCAAAGCTGGCCATATAGCCCACCGGCGCGTCCATCCATACATAGAAATATTTGCCGGGCTGGTCTGGGATTTCAAAGCCGAAATAGGGCGCTTCACGGGAGATATCCCACTGCTGCAAGCCGGCTTCCAACCATTCGTTGAGCTTGTTGGCAATGCCTTCCTGCAGGCTGCCGGAGCGAATCCACCGGCTCAGTAAGTCCTGGTATTTGGGCAGGTCGAAGAACAGCTGAGTGTTGGCTTTAAGAATCGGTTGCGCACCGGAGATAGTGGAGCGGGGGTTTTTCAGCTCGCTGGCCGCATAGGTCGCACCGCACTTTTCGCAATTGTCGCCGTATTGATCTTCTGTGCCGCATTTAGGGCAGGTACCCTTTACAAAGCGGTCGGACAAAAACAGACTTTTCTCCGGGTCGAATAATTGCCTGATCTCGCGCTCAACGATATTGCCCTGGTCTTTATTGGTTTGATAAACGCGATTGGACAGGACCCGGTTTTCTTCTGAATGGGTTGTGTAGTAGTTGTCGTACTCCACCAGGAATCCGGCAAAGTCCCGCTCATGTTCCGCCTGTACCCGGGCGATTTGCGCTTCCGGTGTGACCCCCAGCTGTTCTGCTTTGAGCATGATTGCGGTGCCGTGGGCATCGTCTGCGCACACGTAAATACAGTGTTCACCACGCATCTTCTGAAAACGCACCCATATATCGGTTTGGATGTGTTCCAGCATGTGCCCCAGATGGATCGGGCCGTTGGCATAGGGCAGGGCGCTGGTAACCAGTATTTTGCGGGGCGTCGATGTGTTTGCGTCAGTCATGGGTCTCAGTCGTGGCTTCTGTCGTCATTTCTCAGGAAATTAGGAGCAGCAAATTAAGATTCAGGAAATACAGCGGTTTAGGGGCTGAAAATCAGGCGGCTAACTATATCCTTATTAGGGTATGGATTCCAGCGGTGAGGCAGGCGAAGCACCAGATCCGGCTATATTGACCGGGTAAATTGGTTTAGCATAGCGGCCCTGTAATTAGTGATGGTCACCCGCAGTAGCAACCAGGAGTTGAGAGTATGAGCCAAGCGATGTATGACAAGATACGCCAGGTATTGGCGACGAACGCCGATCCGGTATCATTGCAAAATCTCGTCGATGTTGTGGAAATCCGCAATGTAGCGGAAAACGGGGATACATTGTCGGCGGAACTCTGTTTCGGGTACGCCATCGAGCCGGTGCGGGAGCAGCTGCAGGCAACGTTGTCGCAACTGCTTACCGGCTTGGGCTTTGCCAAGCTGAAACTGACACTAACCTGGCAGGTAAAGCCCGCCCAGGATAAGCCTTTGGAAGGCGCGGGCAAAGTCAAGAACATCCTGGCGGTGGCGTCCGGCAAAGGGGGCGTGGGGAAATCCACTACCGCCGTGAATTTGGCCCTGGCTCTGGCGGCTGACGGGGCGCGAGTGGGTATACTGGACGCGGATATCTACGGTCCCAGTTTAGGCATGATGCTGGGGGTGCCTAAGGGTACCCGCCCGGAAGTGCATCAGCAGAATTTCTTTGTGCCGATTGAGAGTTTGGGGCTTCAATCCATCTCTATGGGTTTTTTGACCACTGAAGAAACGCCTATGGTCTGGCGAGGGCCGATGGCCAGTGGTGCTTTACAACAATTGCTCAAGCAAACGTTGTGGAATGATCTGGATTATCTGGTGGTCGATATGCCCCCAGGCACCGGCGATATTCAGCTTACCCTGTCGCAACAGGTGCCGGTATCCGGCGCTGTGGTCGTGACGACCCCCCAGGATATCGCGTTGCTGGATGCCAAGAAGGGCATAGAGATGTTTCGCAAAGTGCATGTGGCGGTGCTCGGGGTGGTAGAGAATATGGCCACTCACATTTGCAGCCAGTGCGGTCATGAGGAGCATATCTTTGGTGAAGGTGGTGGCGCCGCCATCGCGAAAGAATACGGGGTATCGGTGCTGGGCAGCTTGCCCCTGGATCTTTCTATCCGCGAGCAGGCGGACAGTGGTAAGCCGACGGTGGCCAGCGATCCCAATGGGCCGATTGCAGCGGTCTATCGACAAATAGCACGATTGTCTGCAGGACAGTTGGCCAAAATGGCCGGACGCTCTGCCGGGGCATCCCCGAAAATCAGTATCCATAACGACTGAGGACTTCACCTCAAGGGCGAAAAACAGGTATGATTCGCCCTTCATTTCAGGGGAGTAACGGAACGCAATGTCCATCAAATCTGATATCTGGATTCGCCGTATGGCGCAAGAACACGGCATGATTGAACCCTTCGAGCCAGGCCAAGTGCGCCACGGCGCAAGTGGCGACCGGATTATTTCCTATGGCACCTCAAGCTACGGGTATGATGTGCGCTGCTCCACTGAGTTTAAAGTGTTCACTAATATTCATTCTGCTACGGTCGATCCCAAGGACTTTTCTGATAAAAGTTTCGTGGATGTAGACAGTGATGTATGTATTATTCCTCCCAATTCATTTGCCCTGGCACGCACAGTCGAGTTTTTCAGAATCCCCAGAAACGTGCTGACCATTTGCCTTGGCAAATCCACTTACGCCCGTTGTGGCATTATCGTGAACGTGACGCCCCTGGAACCGGAGTGGGAAGGGCACGTGACCCTGGAATTTTCTAATACCACAACCTTGCCGGCGAAAATTTATGCAAATGAAGGCGTGGCGCAGATGCTGTTCCTGGAGTCGGATGAGGAGTGCGAAGTGTCCTATCGGGATCGTGGCGGTAAGTATCAGGGTCAAACCGGTGTAACGCTGCCAAAGGCGTAATCGGGCGCTGCTCAGAATTCTGCATGAAGCATTGCAAAAAAGGCCGGGCTCATTGAGTTCCGGCCTTATTTGTTTGCATGTGCTAATCTTTCGTTTGGGTAGCATAATCAAATAGTTGGACTAAATATGGAACTTGAATTGCTGTATTGGCACTGGGTTGTTTTTGGTGTGGTGTTGATGCTGGGTGAAATCGCGATTACCACCTTTTTTATTCTGTGGTTCGGTGTGGCCGCTATCCTCATGGGAGGGCTGTTGTTCTTGCTGCCGGGCTTGAGTGTCAATTGGCAAATTTTTATCTGGACTCTCCTTTCGGCGGCGTTAGCTTTGCTTTGGTTTAGGTTTTTAAAACCATTGTCAATTGATAAAACCAAGGCTGGCATGTCACGGGAAGCGATTGTCGGCGAGGTGGGCCAGGTGATCAGTGTGCCGACAAAAGAACGGCGGGGGCGGTTGCGTTTTCCTGCGCCTATATTGGGGAGTGATGAATGGATTATTATTTCTCAGGATTCATTGGCAGAGGGGGACCGGGTGCGGGTAAAAGACGTATCGGGTAATTCCCTGGTAGTAGAAAAAATGGTGGGTTAAAAACGAATAAGAATCGAGAGCCGCTTGTTACGAAGGGCACAGTTGTTTCCGGTGTCCGGTTACAGGCAAGGGTTTGAAGCTTTTTAATAAGGAATACTGAGTATGGTAAACGCAGGGTTTTACGTCGTCATTGCAATATTCATTTTGTTATTGGTCACGTTGGCGAAAGGGGTGCGGTTGGTGCCGCAGGGTAATAAATGGGTGGTACAGCGATTAGGGAAATACCACAATTCATTAGGGCCGGGGCTCAATATCATTATTCCCTATGTTGATTCCGTCGCCTACAAAGTCACAACGAAAGACATCGTTTTGGATATTCCATCACAGGAAGTAATCACCAAAGATAACGCCGTCATCATTGCCAACGCAGTGGCGTATATCAATATTATTTCGCCGGAAAAAGCCGTTTACGGGGTTGAGGACTATCGCCTTGCGATTCGGACTTTGGTACAAACTTCTCTGCGTTCGATTATCGGTGAAATGGATCTGGATGATGCCTTGTCTTCACGGGATAAAATAAAAGCGCATTTGAAAAACGCGATTTCTGATGATATTTCTGATTGGGGCATCACCTTAAAAACCGTTGAGATTCAGGATATCAACCCGTCCGGCACCATGCAGACGGCGATGGAAGAACAGGCCGCTGCGGAACGGGCACGTCGTGCGACGGTGACCCGTGCAGATGGGGATAAGCAGGCCGCAATTCTGGAAGCGGAAGGGCGATTGGAAGCCTCGCGCCGGGATGCGGAAGCGGACGTGGTATTAGCAAAAGCCAGTCAACAGGCCATCGAAATGGTGACCGCCGCGATCGGCGATAAGGAAATGCCGGTGTTGTTTTTGCTTGGTGAAAAATACGTAAAATCCCTGGAGAAAGTAGCGGTGTCGCCGAATGGAAAAACCGTGGTGTTTCCAGCGGATTTACCAAATGCAATCAAAGGACTTATGGGGCGTAGCTAGGATAGCGCTCAGTGCGGTGGTAGAGCGCAGATCTGGCATCATTCAGTGGGTCTGGGCACTACCCGGACTCCTGTAGGCCGACTCGGTGATTGAGTGCAATTACCTACTAAATAACTCACATGTATATGACATTCAATGTTGCAAATACTCAGAAACTCGCTGATTAAGTTCGCTAACTCTTCAATCAAACTGAAAATGACACTGATGGCTGTGATGGCATTGCTCGGTTTCTCTTATATTGTGTTCAGTAATTATTCCTTTTTCACTGAAACCAACCAGAAGCTAAAGCAAGTTCAGGACATCGATTCTCAGCTGGTCAGGATCGGCAACCGGTTGCAGATCGGCTTTCTGGATGTGAACCGTTTGTTTGAAGCGGCCATTGCGGAGAATGAATACGATACTTTGGCCGCTGCGATGGATCACAGCACGAGCCAGCGCAAAGATATATTGAGAATCACAACGCTGAAACCGTCGCTGGCGAGCCGCTCGCATGAAATGCTGGCTAGCTTTGATCAATACATTTCAGATACCCAAAAGTACACTTTGAGAGTACTTAATGGCGAATTTTCCGCTGACGAAATGCACTCAGCGATCGCGTCCACGCTCAAGCAGCGGAAACAATATGACCTGCTGGTGCGTAACTTTAATAAAACCGTCAATAATGACTTTGATAAAACGCTGGATACCATCCGCATCGAATCGGAAGCGGCCAGCTTTAGCCAATTCGTTATCGGGACGGTTTTGGTTGGCTTGGTGTTGTTTGCCATCATTTGGCTCATTATTGTGGTAACCAGTGCTATCGGTCAGGTGATCAAGCTCGCCGGACAGATCGCGGAGGGTAATCTTGACGTGGAGGTCGGCATTGGGACCAGCACTGAGGTGAACCGCCTGTTTATGGCGCTGGCAACCATGCGCGATCGATTGAAAAAGCAGTATCAGGAATCCGCGATACGCACCGAGCGCCAGGAACAGATATCGCGTCTCAATGATGCGTTGCGAGGTGAACTGACCACACTGCAGGTAAGCAATAATATTTTACGCTGTCTGGCCGAACTATTGGGTGCCAATGTGGGTGCGCTTTATTTGCTGGAAGGCGATACGCTGGTTATGAAAGCGAGCTATGCCTTTAGTCACCGCAAAGGCGACCGTACTCGGTTTCTGTTGGGTGAGTCTATGGTGGGCCAGGCTGCGTTGGAACGTAAACTGTTTATGGTGCGTGATTTGCCTGCGGATTACGCACCGGTAGCGTCCGGCCTGGGTGAAGCCACTGCCACCGAAGTGATGCTGGTTCCGTTGGAGTTTAACGGAAACCTGCTGGCAGTGATCGAACTCATGTCGTTTACCCCGTTCACAGAGCATCAGATCGATTTTGTCGAACGCAGTGCAGAAGGGCTCGCTATCGCCCTGAGTTCAGCTATCTCCAGAATGCAGTTGGCGGACGCCCTGGAACGCACGCGCCTGCAGGCAGAGGCGATGGAACAACAGCAGGAAGAGTTACGCGCGACTAATGAAGAGTTGGAAGAGCAGGCTACGACCTTGCGTGCGTCGGAAGAAGGATTGCAACAGCAACAGGAAGAATTGCGTGTAATGAATGAAGAGCTGGAAGAACGCAACCAGTTATTGGATCGGCAGAAAGAGGAAATTGCTCAAAAAAATAAAGACCTGGAAGCTTCACGGGAAGAACTGCACGGAAAAGCCAAACAGCTTGAAATGAGCGGTCGGTACAAAACAGAATTTTTATCAACGATGTCCCATGAATTGCGTACGCCTCTGAACAGTATTCTGATTTTATCCCAGGGTTTGGTGGAGAATAAAAAGCGGAATCTGGATGAAAAACAGGTTGAACATGCCAAAGTGATTAATTCTTCCGGCCGCGATTTGTTGATGCTCATCAACGATATTCTGGACTTGTCGAAGGTGGAAGAGGGCAAGCTTGAATTAGTGGTGGAAGAGCTCAACCTACAGGCATTTGCGGACAAACTCCATGGTCAGTTCGATGTCCAGGCTGAGAATAAGAAAATTGGTTTCGGGGTCGAGGTCGAGCCGGAACTGCCGGATAGTATTTTGATAGACGAGCACAGGCTGAGTCAGATTCTGCGGAATTTTATTTCTAACGCACTCAAGTTTACCCACAAGGGCTCAGTTAACGTATCCGTCGGTCGGGCCGAAACCGATGTTCGCCTGGCTGAAGGTCACCTGCTCAGAAAAGAGGATGCCATTGTCTTTAAGGTGAAAGATTCCGGGATCGGCATCCCGAAGGACAAGCTCGGTTTGATTTTTGAGGCTTTCAAACAGGTAGATGGCACCATCAGTCGCAAATACGGCGGTACTGGATTGGGACTGACTATCTCGAAAAAGTTGGCGGAAATCATGGGCGGCGGTGTAGATGTGCTCAGTGAAGGTGAAAATTTCGGTTCTGAGTTTGTTTTGTATTTGCCGCGAACAGTGACACCCGGTGTGCATAAAGCAAACGATTCGGGCACAGAGCAGGTAACCTCTCCAGCCAAACCCTCTACCTCGTCTGCGGAGCCGCTCACGCCAGCGGGCGTATCTTCCGAAGATGCGCCCTTTTCCGGGGCTGCCGTGGTGCGCGAAAAAACCGTTTTGATCATTGAAGACGACCCCAGTTTTAGCGGCGTGTTAAAAAATCTGGCAGAAGATTTCGGATTTGAAGCACACTGCGCTCATACGGTGGCAGATGCCCGTGCCTATTTGAATCACCATTTGCCCGGTTCCATCATTCTTGATCTGGGTTTGCCGGATGCACCGGGTGAGCATTTGCTGAGTATGTTGAAGGAGGATAAGGAAACCAGGAACATTCCGGTTCATGTTATCTCCGGGAAGCTCAATGTCAATGTATCCGACCTTGCGGGAGCGGAAGAGTTTATTGCAAAACCGTTCAGTCGTGATCGTCTGGATCAGTTGTTCCAGGATATAGAATCCGAAATTCACGATCTTAGCTACCAGCGTGTTCTGATAATCGAGGACGACGAGGTTCAGTGCGAACAGTTGAAAATGAATTTCGACAAACAGAATATTGCCAGTGATATCGTCAGTTCCGGTGAGCACGCGTTGTCCCTGGTAAATAGCGAACATTATGGCGCTATTATTCTGGATCTTGAGTTACCTGATGTGGATGGATTTGGTCTGGCAAAGGCGTTGGGTGAAGCGACTCTGGGCAATACGCCGATTATCATTTATACCGCCCGGGACCTGAATAAGAAACAGGACGCCGACCTGCGTAAGTACGCCAAACGCATAGTCTTGAAAACGGATAAGTCCATCTCCCGGCTGATCAACGAAACGACGTTATTTTTGCATTGGGTGAACGAAAGTGATAAGACACCGAATACCAAAGAGTGGGTGGATACCAGTCCGTCTGATGGTTTGAATTTCGTAGGTAAGCGATTATTGCTCGTGGACGATGATATCCGTAACCTATATTCTCTCTCTGCTGTTCTGGAAGAAAGTGGCTTTGAAATTGAAACCGCCAGCACCGGGATAGAAGCTTTGGATATGCTGGCATCACAACCGGCTTTTGACCTGGTATTGATGGATGTGATGATGCCGGAAATGGATGGATTGGAGGCCATGAAGAAAATTCGCAGTCAGAGTCAGTTTAAATCCCTGCCTTTAATCGCGCTCACCGCAAAAGCAATGCGTGATGACCGTGCCCGTTGTATTGAGGCCGGTGCCAATGACTATCTCTCGAAACCGGTGGAAACGGTTAAGCTCAAATCGATGATTAAAATGTGGTTGAGACAAAACTGATGCAGCAAGACCATTTTAGTCACCAGTTGAGTGAGTTCGAGGTGGAAGTAGAATGCCTGATGGAAGCGCTGTTTTTGCGCTGGGGTTACGACTTTCGCGAGTACACTCGAGCTTCTTTGCGGCGTCGCGTGGCCCGATATATTTCCGATAATAGCTTTGAGCGGGTGTCGGACCTGCAGAACGAACTGATTAAGGATAAGAAACGCTGTAACCACTTTGTTCGAGGCTTGACGGTCAATGTGACGGATATGTTTCGTGATCCGTCATTTTACCGCGTGATCCGGGAGAAAGTGGTACCGGAATTGCGCTCCCATCCGTTTATTAAAATCTGGCATGCCGGCTGCTCGACCGGGGAAGAAGCCTATTCCATGGCAATCCTGCTGCGGGAGGAAGGTCTGGGTGATCGCGCCGTTATTTATGCCACGGATATTAACTCTCAGGTACTCGATCAGGCCAGTAAAGGGGTGTACCACGACCGGATGCTGGCGACGGCACAAGAGAACTATCAGGCGTCCGGCGCCAGAGGGCACTTTAGTGACTTTGTTTCCGTTGGTTACGAAAGGTTTCTAATCGATCCTGAACTAAAGCGTAACATCGTGTTTACCCAGCACGATTTGGTTACAGATCAGGTGTTTGGTGAAATGCAGATGGTGGTTTGCCGGAACGTACTGATTTACTTTCGCCGCGAACTACAGACAAAAGTGCTAACCTTGTTTCATGATAGTCTGGATATCGGAGGGTTCATGGGGCTGGGAATTAAGGAGTCGTTGCGCAGCCTTCCTAACCAAAATAGATTCAGGGAGATTGATGGACCGGCAAGAGTGTTCCAGCGAGTTGATTAAACGGTTGGAACTCGTGGTAGTGGGGGCTTCCAGTGGCGGCCTGGAAACCCTGATCGAATTTTTGCAGGCGTTGCCTGAACAATACCAGGTGCCCACAGTGGTGGTGTTACACCAGCGGGCGAATAGAGTGAGTGGTGTACCGGAAATGCTGTCTAAGTACACCCATCTGAAGGTAGTTGAACCGGAAGACAAACAAAAAATAGAAACCGGATGTATGTATATTGCGCCACCGAATTATCATCTATTAATTGACGCTGATCACAGCATCGCTTTGAGTCTGGACGCGCCACTGAATTATTCCAGACCTTCGATCGATATGGCCTTTATTTCCGCGTCGGAAGTGTATGAACAGCATTTGGCCGGTTGTATTTTTACCGGGGCCAACTCCGATGGGGCCGATGGTTGTGTCGCGATAAAAAGAAATGGCGGCACCGTGTTCGTGCAGGATCCGGTGGAAGCCAGTGTGGATACCATGCCGCTGTCTGCTATTAAGGCGGTTAGGGTCGATGGTGTTTTGTCCATCCATGAAATTGCAGGACGCTTGGTTAAGATGGGTGCGCGGAGTAACGCGTCATGATGCAAAGCATACTGATTGTTGACGACCAACAAGCCAATTTAGTCGCGCTGGAGGCGACATTGAGCGAGTTGGACAATGTGGAAATAATATCCGCTACCTCCGGTCCGGAAGCGTTATCGATTCTATTGAAAAAAGACGTGGCCATGGTGTTGCTGGATGTGCAGATGCCCGGTATGGATGGATTTGAAGTCGCGAGCTTTATGCGTCAGCGGCCGAAGACACGGCACGTGCCGATCATATTTTTGACTGCGATTAACAAAGAAGAGAGTTATCTTTTTAAAGGCTACGAAAACGGCGGCGTCGATTTTTTGTTTAAGCCGTTTAACCCGTTCGTGCTGCTCAGCAAAGTGCGTATTTTTCTTGAGCTGGACGGGCGCCAAAAGCAACTGGAAGAAGCGCTCAGTAACTTGCGGCAAGTCAAAACCAGTAACGAAGTATTATTGAAGTCAGTGGGGGAAGGTATCATCGGTGTCTCTATCGACGGCTTGATCTCCTTTATCAATCCGGCGGCCGAGATGATTCTGTGCTGTAATGGCACCACGTTAATTGGTCAGCCCCTGTACAAGTCCGTTATCGTATCTACCCATAAATCCAGCGGCTCGGACTGGAAGGAATCTAAGCTATTTCATTCCTGCTCTCAGGGTAAGGCATTTCATTCCGATGTGGGTGTGTTCAGGGCATCCACTAACCGGATGATTCCCGTTGAATACACCGCCAGCCCAACGCATTCACCCTCCGGTTCATTTGATGGCGCGGTAATCGTTTTCAAAGATATTACCGAGCGCAAAAAAATAGAAGAGAAGCTGCATTACCTGGCTCAATACGATTCGTTAACCGAGCTGGGTAACCGTAATCTGTTTAATTCGGCATTGAATAATTCCATAACTTACAGTAACCATAGCGGCCAGACATTTGCGTTGTTGTTTATGGATCTGGATCGGTTTAAGCAGGTAAATGACACGCTTGGACATGACGCCGGGGATGCATTGCTAAAAGAAGTGGCTATCCGGGTGGCACACTGTATACGGGATACCGATATACTATGTCGATTGGGAGGTGACGAATTTACGGTCATTATTAGCGGAGATCATGCAGAGCAGGCATCCCGGCGTGTCTCCGATAAATTAATTTACGCATTGTCACAGCCATTCGAAATATTGGGGCAGGAGCTCTACGTGGGTGCCAGTATCGGCATCGTTTATTATCCGGAATTAGGCAAAACCGCTGGTGAACTGATAAAAAACGCGGATATGGCCATGTATCAGGCCAAACACGAAGGCCGGAATCGATACCGTGTGTTTGAGTCCGATATGAAATCTCAGGTGGAAGAAACAATGGCGCTGGAAGTTGAGTTGCGCCGCGCATATGAGATTATGGATTTCAGTCTGCATTTTCAACCGAAGTACGATATGAAAACCGGTAGTATCGTGGGAGCCGAAGCCTTGATTCGATGGCGTGCGGGTGAGCGGGATGTTTCGCCGGCCATATTTATTCCCATTGCCGAGGAAACGGGTCTAATTAACGGTATCGGTCGCTGGGTATTTGAGACCACCTGCATACAGGTGCGTAAGTGGAGTTTAGATTACAATTTGCCACCGGGTTTCCGGGTTTCCGTTAACATGTCGGTGCAGCAATTGCAGGATCCGGATCTGATCGAGCTTCTGAAACAGGCGGTCGTGTCCAGCCGGGTTGATCCTAACCTGCTGGAGGTCGAGATCACCGAAAGTCTGTTTTTGGAACGAACCGAAGTGAATATGGAAAATCTGGCAAGCATCCGCGATTTGGGGACCGGGATTGCGATCGATGATTTCGGAACCGGTTATTCGTCTATGGCGTATTTGGCGCAACTGCCGTTTACGGTGTTAAAAATTGATAAAACCTTTGTGGATGATGTTCATTTACCTCAAGGTAGTGCCATTATTTCTGCGGTGGTGGCACTGTCGAATGGTCTGGGGGTAGAAGTCATAGCGGAGGGAGTGGAAACTGAAGCCCAGGCCAACCGGCTCCTGCAATTAGGGTGCGTTCACGCTCAAGGCTTCTTCTATAGTCGTCCGCTGGCGATCGATCAGTTCGAAGCGCTTATGGAGAGTGGGTTTCGTTTGCCTTCATCACAACGGCTCGGAAGTTAGTTTAGTTTTAAGTCCGTTAACTCCAGTAAAAATACTTCGCCGTCGTCGTTCTGTCTGAGTTTGACCGGAATATAGGGGTACTCCCGATGGACCCATATTTCTGTTTGCCGCTCAGGGTCATCGTGAATCCGTCTCAGATGCAGGGTCTTGATGTCGCCGATGGGGGTTTGCAGCTCCGGCTCGTCAATACGCTCAAATTCAAGCATCTCTACGCTGTCTTTCTTCGCTTCCGAGACTTCGATTAATGGGTTTTTCTGGTCAATTTTCAAGGCTAATGTCAGCGTGCTGGTGATCGGGTCTTGGTCGCCAGGGCTAATGGTAAACTCACCGCTGCGTTTCTTGACTTTGTATTCTGCGGTGCCGGCATCCCAGTCAAATAAGAGTCGGGCTTTGCGTTTGCTCAGAAAGGTGCCGCGCTCAGAATGGTAGGCAAGCGGAATGATGTGATTATCCTGCCAGATGAAGTCTGAGGTTTCCTCCATGCTGTACATCATGGCATTGGCTTTGTATTCGATGCGGTAGCGCTGGGCATCAACTTGCATTAGCGACCGGGTTCCCAACTTTTCCATGGACATACCATAGGCTTCGCCACGGTAGCTGGCAGTGAACAGTTTGAAGGGGAATTCAACGGTTGCGGCTGCTGCAGATTGAGGCTGTGCGTCTTCAAGCGCCGATTTTTCTGCTGCCTGCACCGGTACACTGATTAGACAACTTAAAAAAATTGTTCCGATCAGTTGCTGGCGCTTACTTTCCATATTAATCCTCAGTCAGATCCAACCCGCTGTCCGGTAACAGTTGCCCCCGATGCTCTACACCCTCGGGAGTCAGCTGAATCCGCTTTTGACACAACAGCTCAATACAGGCTGGATACAGTTTATGTTCTGCGATTTGTACCCGTTTGGACAAAGTCTCGACAGTATCGTTCATTCGCAGGGGGACTTTGAACTGACCGATCACAGCCCCGCTGTCCAGCTCATTGTTAACGAAGTGCACACTGCAGCCGTGCTCGGATTCGGCGGCCTCGATGGCCCTTGCATGGGTGTTCAGCCCTTTATACTTGGGCAGCAGGGAAGGGTGGATATTCAGCATTTTGCCGTGAAAGTGGGTCACAAACCGGTCCGTCAATATGCGCATAAAACCCGCCAGTATCACCAGGTCCGGTTGGTAGGACTCAATTGCTTCCAGTAAGGCCTGGTCGAACCGGTGGCGGTCTGTAAATTGTTTGTGATCAATGACCTCGGTTGCGATGTGCTGGTCACGGGCACGGGCAAGTCCCCGAACGTCCGGACGATTACTGATCACAGCACTGATTTCAGCGTGAACCAGGCCTTTTTCAATGGCTTCTATAATGGCCTGCAGGTTGGTACCGGAGCCAGAAATCAATACAACAAGTTTGACGGTGTTCACGGTCTATATCTACTTACCCTGAAAAAGGGTTTGCGGGGTTTCGTCTGAGCCGGCTTCGATGCGGCCGATTTTCCAGGTGTGCTCCCCGAGCTTGCGCAACAAGGATAGTGTGCTGTCTGCTTTATCCGCATCAACACATAGAATCATACCCACACCACAGTTGAAAGTGCGGTGCATTTCGCTGGTTTCCACATTACCTTTCTCCTGCAACCATTGAAAGACTGCTGGCCACTCCCACGAATCGGTGTCTATTACGGCGTTGGTTTTCGGAGGTAGCACCCGCGGCACATTCTCGGTGATGCCGCCACCGGTGATATGGGCCATGGCTTTAATGTCTATTTGATCAAGTAGCGCCAAAATGGATTTTACATAGATGCGGGTGGGTTCCATCAGGTGTTGACTGAGTGGCGCCCCGTCCAGCTCTTCGCTCAGGTCGGCGTTGCTGATCTCAATTATTTTCCGGATCAGTGAGTAGCCGTTGGAGTGAGGGCCGGATGAGCCGACGGCAATCAGGGTATCCCCCGCGCCGACTTTATCTCCGGTTATAATCTGGTCCCGTTCAACAACGCCGACGCAAAATCCGGCCAGGTCATAATCCCCGTCATGGTACATACCCGGCATTTCTGCGGTTTCGCCACCGACCAGAGCGCAACCGGCCCATTCACAGCCTTTGCCGATTCCGGCGACAACGTTGGCGGCGACGTCCACATCGAGTTTGCCGGTGGCATAGTAATCGAGGAAAAACAGGGGTTCAGCGCCGGTGACCATTAAATCATTGACACACATGGCCACCAGATCGATGCCCACATTGGTGTGCTGGTTGAGGTCAATCGCCAGTCTCAGTTTGGTGCCCACGCCATCGGTGCCGGATACCAGCACCGGTCGCTTGTATTTTTCCGGAATCTCGCACAGCGCCCCGAATCCACCCAGACCACCCAGGACTTCGGGACGGCTGGTACGTTTGGCTACTGATTTTATGCGTTGCACCAGTTCGTCACCTGCGTTGATGTCAACGCCTGCATCTTTGTAGCTGAGAGAAGGCTTTTTGTCGGACATGATAGATATAAGCTCGCCAATGGTTACTGAGGGTTCTGACAGGCCGGCTATTCTAGCAGGACTTGGCCCGAAGCCCAATCATTGAGCGCAGCCAGAGAGGGCGGCAGCTACAGGTTTCGGTTTAATCCACGGCTGCGACGTTGTACACTTCAGCGCATTGTTTTTGCAGGTTTGCCAGAGATTTATGATTAGAATTCATGTTTTGTTCAGGGCCCTGATCGGTTGCCTCGTCTGGGTGTCGGTATCCTCTGTGGTATTGGCTGTCGAAGTTAAAGATTTGTATCAGGCGTCCGTGCCAGTGGCGGATCGTACCGTGAAGGCACGCAGTACGGCCGTCAGTAACGGGTTTCTGGACGTTCTGGTGAAAGTCAGTGGTTCGTCGCTGATTGCGCAGCAAGACGTGATTCGCGAGGCGCGCAGTAACGCTGAACGTTTTGTTGTGCAATTTGGCTATGAAACCCGCGAAATGCCCGCAGCGGAAGAAGGTGCGCGCCCGGTCGAACGCACGTATTTGAACGTCAAATACGATGTGGCTGCCATAAACCAATACCTGCGCAGAAACGGCTACCCAATTTGGTCCAGCAATCGCCCCAGCCTGACGCTATGGCTGGCTTATGACAACGGCAGAGGGCGCAAACTAGTGGGCGGCTCTGCGCAGCAAAACCTACAGGCACTGGCAATGGTGCATGCATCCCGCCGTGGCCTACCCATCACCTTTCCGAAATACGATACCAGAGATCTGTCCCGGGTCAGCTCCGGCGATGTCTGGGGGCTGTTTACCGACCCGGTTATTGCGGCTTCAGAACGTTATCAGTCGAACGCGGTCGCGTTGGTGAAAATGAACAATAGTGGCGGCATCGTAAACCTGAATTCCGTGGTGGTGATCGATGGCCAGGAGCAATGGTGGGAGCACTCATCAGCATCCCTCGATGAAGCTGTATCGGATTTGGTGGATCAACTGGCCGATCGCGTGGGGGGCTATTACGCGGTGGTTTCGTCTCAGGATCTTGGCCAGCAGGTCCTGCTGGATGTGAGTGGAGTGCGTAATCTAGACGATTTTGCCGGGCTCGGTGAGTATCTGAACGGCTTGATTGCGGTTCGGTACAGTTTTCCGGAAACAGTTCAAGGCGCTCAAGTGCGCTACCTTGTGACGCTGGAAAATAATATGCAAACGTTGGTGCAGAGTTTTCGTCTGGACAACAAGTTGATCCCGGTGGAGGCACCGAAACCCGTTAAGCTGAGCAGTGGTGAGTCGCGTCCGTTAACGACTTCTGCCAGTGCAATGGGGGCTGCCACTGTAGATGAATCAGCGGCTACCGCAGACCCAGAGCGCATCACTCCTAGTGCTAGCGATCAGGGTGCAGTGGAACCGGGGGTGCCGACGGTGCCGGCGCCTGAACCCACTCTGCCGGTAATTTATTACCAGTGGCAGGGTTAAAAAAGTCCGGCTACGGAACCGCCATGAGTGACACTGCCCATCCGCAGCTTGCGTTACATTTATCGCGCAAGCCCAATTCAGATTTCAAAAATTTTATCGAAACCGGCAATGAGCAAATCCTGTCCCGTCTGAAGCAGGTGGCGCAAGCGCGAGACCGCTTGCATCAATATCCGGACAGCAAGCCGGATTGGCTGTATCTGTGGGGCGGCGAGCAAACCGGAAAAAGTCATTTGCTGCTGGCAACCTGTCAGTTAGCCGAACAAAGCGGCCAGAGGGTGTTCTTCCTGGATGCAGCACAGGCCCGAGATCTGTCAACAAGCTTACTTACCGGCGTCAGCGAATTCGACCTGGTGGTGGTGGATGATCTGGATTGTATGCGCGGCCATGGTCAATGGCAGGAAGCTCTGTTCCACCTGTACAACCAATTAAAAGACCGGGGTCACGCGCTGCTCGTTGCCTCTGAAGCACCGCCCCAGCAAATACAACTGTCATTACCAGATCTGATCTCCCGCCTCAGCGCTATGGAAATTTATCAATTAACGGCGCTGGACGATGCCGGTAGGGCGGATGCGCTGGAGTCGATGGCACGACAGCGGGGGTTTTCTGTTTCCGAAGACGTGGCCACCTATATCCTCAATCGCTCCGGCCGCGATCTGAACTCGCTGAAAGCCGTCATAGAACGCCTGGATCTGCAGTCCTTGCAGGAAAAACGCCTGATCACAATTCCATTTGTGAAAAAGGTCATGGGTTGGTAGAACTCTCATCTATACTTGTTAGGAAGGCCGCAGCAGCCCCAGATGAGGCTCGGCGTAATTAAACGAGTTCAACCCATCATTCATGTCAGAATTCGGACACAGGAAACAAGAGCGGTTTATTAGCTTAAAGTGGCGCGCTTTGGCTCTAACCAGCGCGTTGCTTGTCGTTGTGTTCATTATTTTTATGCTGGCCTCCCACTATTCCGCTCAGTTACAGCTAAATGAAATGGGCAAAGACCGTACCCAGCGTTATGTTGAACAATTAGATGCCCTGCTGGACAGAAAAGCGCACCGGATGGAGGCGGTGGCCCGTATTCTGGTGCAAATTGAAGGGGTCGAAGCGGCCATCCGCAGCGGCAACAAAGATGACATTCAGCAGCGTATTGCACCCTATTGGGAGACGCTGCGGGAGGAAAGCGCGGTAAATTCAGCCGTGGTGTTTTCACCAACTGATGAGGTTTTACTGTGGCAGGGTGATCCTAGGATACCGCCCGGCATGCTTGAAAAATTTCGCATCGATTGGCAGCCTCGTTCTGCGTTAGCCTGTTTCGATACCTGTGAACTGTATGTGGTTGTGCCATTGGAGCTGCCTGGCTGGGGCAGGGGGATGGTGGTATACAGTGCCTATCTGGATCAGATCATTCAGCATTTCCATGCCATTTCCAAGGCGCGAGTCGCACTGGCCGTGCGCCGTAATCAATCCCAGTTGGATAATAACGAGCACTATCTTATTAATTGGGGCAGCGAAATACTGACGGCTTCGGTAATGACAAAGGATATTCCGTTACTGGTTGAATTGGCGAATCAGTACAGTCGCGCAGACGTATTTAACGGCTTACAGATCGCGCGCGACAAACGATCCTATGAAATTGTTTTACGCCCATTACAGGGCGCGGTATTTCCGCGTCAGGGCGAAGTGTATCTGGTTTCCGATATCACTGCTGAAATGACGCAGCACGAAACCCTGCAGCGTAACGGCTTAATCTTTGCCCTGGTCGGACTGGTGTTTGCGGAAGTGGTGTTGTTGACTACGTTATGGGGACCGCTTAATCGGCTGAGGATTATGGCCTCGGTTTTGCCCCTGCTGGCAACGCAAAAATTCACCTATATACGGAAGGAACTAAATGCTTTGCAGCGGGACATTCCGTTTTCAGATGAGAGCGATATTCTGAATAGCTCAGCGTTGCGGCTTTCCCATTTACTGGAGGAACTGCAATCGGAATTGCACACCCGTGCCGAGGAACTGGAGAAAAAGACCGACGACCTGCAAGCTGAAAAGCAATTTGTGCAGAGCATTTTGGACACGGCCCATGCCTTGATCATCACACAGGATCGCACCGGATGTATATCCATGGCCAATCACCATTGTGGGTCGATAACCGGCTACGATACTACGGAGCTGGTGGGAAAATCTTTCTTCTGGCTATTACCCCATAACGAGCAATTGCCGGATTTACGCTTCCAGTTGAATGAGTTAGTGAACGGTTTTCGTAATGAATTGCATCATGAGTCCGCAGTAGTAAGAAAGGATGGCACCACAGTTTATATGGCCTGGCACCATTCTTTATTGCCCAATGTAAAGGAACAAAACCAGATACTCAGTATTGCGCTGGATATCAGTGAACGGAAAGAAGCAGAAGAACGTTTAGGGTGGCTGGCCTCCCATGATCCGCTTACCGGCTTGTTCAATCGTCGCCGCTTTGGGGAGGAGTTGCAAAAATCCATTTCTCATGCCAAACGCTATGATCGCATTGGCGCTATTTTGTTTTTTGATCTGGATCAGTTCAAGGATGTAAACGACACCAGTGGGCATAAGGTGGGTGACGAGTTGCTGCGAAGAGTGTCTGAACGCTTGTCTATCGAAGCACGTGATTCAGATCAGATTTTCCGGTTAGGAGGCGATGAGTTTGCAATGTTGCTGCGTGAAGTCGAGGTTGATGCAGTAGGCAAAGTCGCATCGCGATTATGCGACGCGCTGGCCAGTGTCGAGGTGCTGGGCAATGGTCGCGTTCACCGGGTATCGACCAGCATTGGCATTGCGTTGTTTCCGCATCATGGCGAATTTGTTGATGATTTGGTGGCTAACGCGGATATAGCGATGTACCAGGCCAAAACTTCCGGTCGTAATGGCTGGCATATCTATTCACCGGATGAACATGATCGTGAGCGTACTCATGAACGGGTGTACTGGAACGAAAAGGTAAAAGAGGCGCTGGCCACTGACGGTTTGAATGTCGTATTCCAGCCGATTCAGAATATAGAAGAAAATCGGCTTTCCCATTTTGAAGCGTTGTTAAGGGTTTTTGATGAGGAGGGGCAACCGCTTCCTACCTTCAAGTTCATCCAATCAGCCGAAAACTCGGGATTGATTCAGGATGTGGATCTTAAAGTGATCGATAAGGTGTTGTTGCGCAAACAGGTGTTGGAGCGGGCCGGTGTCGATGCGGTGTTTGCGATTAATTTATCCGGTGTATCTTTCCGTAATCCGGACTTGTACGATGAGATTGCACACAAGTTCAAATTCTATAACGTAAATCCGGCTGAAATTATTTTTGAAATTACTGAAACCTCTGCTGTGGAGGACGCTGTTTCTACCGCGCAAAAAATGCGGGATATCAAAAAGCTCGGCTGCAAGTTTGCATTGGATGATTTTGGTGTCGGTTTTTCTTCGCTGTATCATATAAAACAGCTGCCAATTGATATGGTCAAGATCGACGGTTCCTTTATCCGTCATCTGCCGGAAGAACCCGAAGATCAGGCTTTGGTGCGTGCAGTAGTGGAAGTATCCAGAGTGTTCGGGTTGGTCACTGTTGCTGAATTTGTTGAAAACGAAAGTATTCTGGAAGTGCTCATGTTGCTGGGTGTGGATTACGCCCAGGGCTACCATATTTCCAAACCAGAGCCATTCGACGTGATCTGGCCGGATCAACGTCTGAACCTTGAAACCGGTACTTCGATTTCAGACTCCAAAAGCCGCCGTGGAAAATAACGGTTGATTCGAATACCTTATGCAAGAGTAATTACGGTGTAAGCTCTGATTTGGATGTAAAGCGATTTGGTTAGACAGTCCGAACTCGGACAGATTGAGCAGAAGCGGGCTCCAGTATATTCTAAAGTCTGTAGGTCACAGGAAATCAGAACCTAATGTTGCCAATGAATAATTATAAAAATGATACCGGCCGTACTGTTTCCGTCAACGGGCGGTTTTAACGGGATGCTGCGTCACACTCCTGCCTGGCTGATGCAAATGTTGCTGGTTGCGTTACTGTGTGGCTCTGCTCACGCGCACAATGGCCCGTCAAGCAACCCGTTTGCTGTTATACCTGGAAAAGCCGAAGGCATCGACCTGGCGCCGTACTTGTTGTATTGGCACGACAGGCGTGGGAACTCCTCCTTCGATGACGCATTGCTGAAATATCAGCAAGGTGCATTTAACGGGCTGCAGGATGCATCACCCAATCTGGGCTTTCGTGATGGCAATAATTGGTTTTATTTTTCATTAAAAAATGGGACCAGCGTTGACAGAATGGTATTAATGGAAGTGGATTACGCCATCCTGGACCAGTTGGAATTTTATTGTTTTGGCGCAGACCAGCAGCCCCGTTATACCCCGGCTGGCGATCACATCCAGTATGACAGCCGTCTGTTAAAATTAAGAAACTTTGTCGTTCCCTTGAATATGCAAGCCAGCGCCATCCAGAATTGTATGGTCCGGGTTCGTTCTTCGACCAATATCATGTTGCCTATCAGAGTCTATGACAACCTCTCTTATGTTGAGCACAGCCAATGGACTGAGCGCCTACTGGGAATCATGTACGGAATTGCATTGGCATTGCTGGTTTATAACCTGGTTCAGTATTTTTCGTCCAGGGAATGGGTGTATTTCTATTTTTCGCTGCATGTGATTGGTGGCGTGTTATATATGACCTTTATGGACGGTACGTTATCAGAGCTGTGGATAGCGCTGGAGCTACAGGATACCGGAGCCATAATCGCGATCAGTCTTAGCGTTGCCGGGGCCTTGTTATTCGGTTCTGAATTTCTTGAACTAAGGAAATATCATCGTCGATTGTACCAGGTAGGTAATCTACTGTTCTTCGTGGCAGTGGCTTTTGTCTTCGCCGCACTGGTGGCGCCCCTAAGACAATTGCACATCGGTATTGCACTCTATACTTTACTTACTTGTTGTTATTTGATTTTGATTGGTATCTACCGCTGGTTGGACGGACATACATCTGCTCCGGTTTTTCTACTCGGCTTCGGTATCGTCTTCCTGATGACCGCTTGGGTGGTGCTGAATTTATTCGTATTGCGTACGGACGTCCGTTGGATTACTTACGGTGTCAGCGCCGTGTGGGTGTGCGAGTTAATCGTGCTGTCAGTAGCCTTGGGGTCGAGGCTGAAGATAATGGAGAAAGAACACCGCATATTGAGCAACAAAATACAAATGATCAAGGACGAAAGCCTGATCAAAACCGAATTCATGGCCAAGGTCAGCCATGAGATCAGAACACCAATGAACGGGGTGTTGGGTTTAACGGAGTTGATACTGGGTACATCCCTGGATAAAGATCAGAAGCGGTATGTCACAGCAATACAGAACGCAGGAAAAGGTCTACTGGAAGTAATCAGCGATATCCTTGATTACTCCAAAATAGAAGCGGGCAAAATGAAATTCAATTCCAAGCAATTCGATTTGCAAAGTGTTCTGAGTGATGCCTGTGCTATCTATGAATACGATGCCCGCTTCAAAGGTATTGAATTGGGTTGTTTTATTGCTCCCGGCACCCCGCTTCAGTTGGTGGGGGACGTGACACGCATTCGACAGATTATCCTGAACACATTGTCTAATGCGTTCAAATACACAGAAAAAGGTTACGTACATATCAATGTGCAGTTAACGGACCAGATCCACAATGACAAGTTGGTGCTGAGATTCGAGGTGGAAGATTCCGGTATCGGAATTACCCAGGATGACCAGACCAAACTGTTTCAATCGTTTTCGCAACTTGATCAGGGGTGGAATGCACCTCGATTAGGGGTGGGTCTGGGTCTGGTGATCAGCCAGCAATTTGCTCAGTTGATGGGCGGCGAAATGGGCGTGCAAAGCGAACCCGGAGATGGCTCCTGCTTTTGGTTCCATGTCCCCCTGGGGATACCCGATCCGGTACAGATAGCCGAACACGCTATTGTTCTTGAGCTCTTTGACGGGTCGTTAATTGAAAGCAGTGCTAAACTGGATGAAACGATTGCCATTAATTCGATCGCTGTGGAAAACGCGCAACCGGAAATTCTGGTAGTGGAAGATAACGAGATCAATCAGAATGTGATTGTTGGTTTTCTGAAAAAAATGGGATTGGATGCAGACATGGCGGATAATGGTCGTACTGCGATGGAAAAAGTACAATCTCGAGAACAACCCTATGATCTGATTTTAATGGATTGTGAAATGCCGGTAATGGATGGATACGAAGCCGCGTCACGCATTATCAAATGGCAGAAAGCGAAAGGCCTGAAAAATTGTCCGATAATTGCATTGTCTGCGCATGTGCTCGATAAGCATCGTAATATGGCGTTAGAAGCGGGAATGGTAGACTATATTGCCAAACCTATTTCCTATGATGAACTTAACCGCAAAATTATCCGCTTTCTGAACATTTGAAGTGCATCCACGTGTTCTGTTGTTTCGCTCTCACTTTAGACGTATTCTGTCTGCATTGGCCGCAATGGTGTGTGTTTCGGCCTCGTTATCCCTTTTTTAATATCGGGTTGTACAGATAAACCATGTTTATAATTTATGAAAGATAGGTTGCTTCCCGCTGCGATCATTCCCGCTATTCTGGATTTAGCCATTCGTAATCGGCTAAATGTGGAAACGCTGTTGCATTCAGCAGAGGTGGACCCTGGGGTGTTGAGCCACTCGGGTACCTTTGTAAGCGTTGAGCAGCAATTAAAGTTATTCGATGCAGCGTATCAGGGTATGAATAATCCGGCTTTCGGGTTGTTGTTGGGAGAATCCATCCAATACCATAGCCTGGATCTGGTAGGCCAACTCATTGCCACCAGCCGCAACGTTCAAGAAGCGCTGGATGAGTTGTTTCTGTTTAAAGATTTGGTCACACCTCTGACGTCATTTTCCCTTGAAACTCTGGGTTTCAACGCGGTGTTGGTGTATTCGGTTGACCGTGTTTTAGTGAAATCCAATTGGATCGCTCATCACGATGTGATGGCCGCCTCTATATTTTCTATCGCAAACGCAATTATTCCCCAGGGACTGCGATTGACGAAGGTTCGATTTGTACACACGCAGCCGGATTATGTTGACGAATATCAGCGTATTTTTAATACCAGCGTGGAGTTTGGTTGCCTGCGTAATGAATTGGTGTTTGACAAGCGGCAGTTATCGGAACCTTTGCTCACGTCTTATCCTGAGTATCATTCCGGGGTGAGGGCGCGTGCCAAAGACAAGTTGAAATCCATTGAAAGCCGGGAGACTTTGGCTGCAAAAGTAGCCTATTTTATTTCGCGTAATCTGGGCGCAGCTGCTACCCAGCTGGAAGACGTGGCCGCCAATTTCAATATGACCCCCCGCACCTTGCAGCGAAAACTAAAGTTGGAAAATACGTCTTTTGTTACCATCCGGGATCAATGTCGTCATCAAAGAGCGCTGCGTGATTTGAGTGATCCGGGAGTCGATATGGAGGAGCTGGCGGAGCTGTTGGGGTTTTCGGATATTTCGAACTTTTATCACGCGTTCAAACGTTGGCAAGGCGAATCTCCCGGTGCCTATCGTAAACAGGCATTGGCCAACCGGGGTCTTTAAGTCGGCTCTGATTTCAGTAACCGCCGACTGTAAACCGCTGCCCCCCGAATCGGAATATTCTGTTCCAGACATAAGGCGACAGGCACGGATCGCAACCGATCCAGATATTCGTTTTTGCTGCTCAGGTACTGAATATTCTCCGGCTTGCTGAATAGGTTTTGCAGTTTTGCAGGAATGCCACCGGCCACAATCACGCCGCCCCAACCCAAATATTGCAATACCAGGTTGCCGGCCTCGGCGTAAACGGCCTTGGCAAACACGTCCATTACCTTGCCGCAATCAGAGCTTGGATCCTGATTGGCGCGCCGGCCGATCTCTTCGTTGTCCGGAACGGTCTGTCCTGGGTACATTGCACTATACAAATTGGCAATACCGGATCCTGAAAACCAGTTCTCCCAGCTAACCGGCCGGCTGCTTTGTCGCCATTGGTTCGCGATTAACTGTGCAGACAAATTATCGAAAGGCGCAATAGTTTTGTGTCCGCCTTCGGTGGCGGCAATCACATAGTCTCCTTCATGGGGATAGATGCAGGATTGGCCCAGTCCGGTGCCGGGACTGATCACCACGACAGGTAAATTGAAGTTCAACTGTGGTGCCGGCTCTCCACCGCTCGGCAGCAGACGTAACGCGGCCTGTTCAGTAGTGGAGGTCAGCCCCCAAGAGGTGGCTTGCAGATCGTTCATCACCACCACTTTGCTGAAACCGAATTGTTGTTTCAATCGAATGCCATCGATTAACCAGGACAGGTTGGTCATTTGGCAACGGATGTTGCCGTCAACCGGACCAGCAACTGCGATCACGGCATTCACCGGTTTTGGCTTGTCCTGTAAATATTGCGTTAACAGCGATTCGAATTGAGTGTGTTCTTTGTTCAGGGCATAGAACGGCTGGCTGATGTGGGCGTTTTCGTCTGCCAGTGCGAGTTGTGTTTTGGTGCCTCCGATATCCGCTAGCAAGGTGGTCGTCATGCAATTTACTCCATCCTGATTCATTGGCCTGATCTCAGTGTACCAATTAATTCCGCTCAAGCACTAGTGACAGGACACAGGGGGGGATGACGGGGAGTGCGGTCAACGATATCCGAAATGGCGATTGCACTGTTGCCATTTATCGTAAGCCGCCGAGAATCCCGACACCGTTATTCGGGCGGTTTCGATATCAGTCATGGGCCAGGAAGGCCAGAAGCTCAAGTGTACCTCTAAACTGTCCGCCGATTGCAATGCTGCGGTAATTTCATTGCTGTGCACAGGAAACTGGGCGTTGGTGTTCTCCATAACCTGTTCCACTCTCACTAACTTTTGGTTGGGCAAGAGAATACCGTTTTGCGGGTGGCGGGGTTCAATATCGGACTGGGTTCTGAGCTCCCATACGTAATCGGTCAGCACCAGGCTAACCGAGGTCAAGCCCACCCCGTCGTTCATTAATTTGGTGGATGAATGCAGGCTGCAACCGGCGTACGTGTGTTTCAGAATCCAATTGTCACCAATTACCATCGGCAGTTGTTCGGCATAGGCGTCACGGACCGTTTGACGATAGCCACGGTAGGGCTTGGCTTGATGACGGATATTGTCAGGCGCCGTCGTTGACTTTGGCACCGGCTCCGGTTCAGTTTCAGTGGCGGTGTGATTGCGTGATCCGGACTGGTTCTGTGTCTGCCGTTTTTGTTCGAGCAGCTTCTCACCCAGGCGGATCTCTTTCTCCCGCTGTTCCCGCGCCGCTTTCCTGAAATCCATTTCCTGTTGATAGGGAACGGCGCGGGATTCCGCTGAATAGGAGTCCGAGGGCGCAGCGTGGCAGGCACAGGTCAGCGCCAAAGAAATAGTTGAAGTCGCCAGCCACAGCGATTTGGGAAAGGGCAAAAAATACATTAGGACTTCCGGTTCTATCATTTTTTGTACAAAATGTAGCTAATTATACTACGGTTGATGCGCTTTTTTCGAGTCGCTACTGGATTATCGGCGTTAAAGCAGACCCTCCCGTTTGATCTCATAGTAGCGGTTCACGAGGGCCACTGGCATGGTCTGAGGCGAACTGTTTACGGTCAATATGCCATTACGGTTAAATCGGCCGGATGCTTGGTTACGCTGCTCAAGGTAGTGGATAGCACCGCAGAAACGCAGCGAGTCCGCAAAGTTCTCAACCGGCGCGTCCAGCATCGACTGTACTTCCGGTTCTTCCAGATTTGCCAGCACGACCAGGTGCTTATGCTGGAGCAATTTGATCGAGGCGAGCAAATCTTCGCTATTCTCATCTCTGATATTGGAGAGCAATACCACCAGAGCGCGCTTGGAGTGTCTGCTGATAAGCTGCTTAATGGCCTCGTTGTAATCACTGGCCTGAGTGCTGGCATCAATATCATAAACACGGTTGAGGATTTTAGACAGGTTGGCGATACCTTTGACGGGCTTGAGCCAGCGCAGCTCGCTGCCGAAACACAACACACCGACACTATCACCTTGCTTTAACGCGGCATAACTCATTAACAGCATTGCATTCAGACCGTGATCCAGTTGGCTAAGTTCGCTGTCTTTTGAGCGCATACGTCGACCACAATCCACCAGAAACACGACTTGTTGGTCCCGTTCTTCCTGATAATCCCGCGAAATCAGTTTCCGTTGCCGTGCCGAGGAATTCCAGTCAATTTGACGCAGGCTGTCACCCTGGCGGAATTCCCGCAGTTGCCGAAACTCTGTGCCTTGACCACGCATTTGTTGCAACCGGATGCCCAGCTGTGAGGACTGCTGCTCCATGGCCATGGTAGTGTATTGGGAAACAGCGGCAAAATTGGGAAATACTTTAATCGTGCTGGTCTCGCCCTCGGCAATACGTCGCTGCCACAATCCCAGAGCGGATCCGACCAACACATCAGTATGGCCGAATTGGTGGTCACCCCGTTGGATCGCGCGTATGCGATAGCTGTAAATAGCCGCAGCGTTGGCATCGAGCATTCCAGTCTGGTGGGCCAGCTGCGCGTCGCACTGGTCAGGATAATGGTCAAACACCTCTATAGGCCGTTTTTGCGTGCCTTGGTAGTGGATTATAATGTCCACCTTGGACCAGACACCCAGGGCCAGATTCTCGGCGTGGCGCCGCTCGACGGTAATCCCGCTGATAACTCGCAGGCTCAGCCCGTCAACCAGTAACAGGAGTCCAGCCAGAATTCCTGTCACTTGCCACAAAAGCACCAGTGCGGGCTGCCATCCGGGGTTGTTCCAACTCGCCGGCACCCAGTTGTTCAGTGCAGCGACAAAACCGGTCAATAGCCAGCAGCACAGTAACGGGTAGGTGCGGGGGGTCGGCCTCATAAACGTGGTGCGTCCACTTCATTTAGCAATTGTGTTAATGCATCGTCGATATTGAGCCCTTCAATTTCCATTTCTGCGGTCAGCGCAACCCGGTGGCGTAACACCGGCAGTGTCATTTGCTTTACATCGTCGGGCGTTACAAATTCCCGCTGTTGTAATAATGCATGAGCCCTGGCGGCTCGAACCAAAGCGATGCTGGCGCGGGGACCGGCCCCATGAGAGAAGCTGTGCCACTCACGGGTACTGCGCGCTATACGCACGGCATAGTCAAACACGGCGTCATCGACCTGGATGTCACAGGTGATTTTTTGCAACCGGGGTACCTCGCTGGCCTGTATCACCGGTTTGATGGCATCCACGTTCAGCGTGTCCTGAATACGCCCGGTGGTAACTTGTTTCACCAGCAGAACTTCCTCTTCTGCGGTGGGGTAATGAATCAATATTTTCAGCATAAAGCGATCCAGCTCTGCTTCCGGCAGGGGATAGGTGCCTTCGTGTTCTATCGGGTTTTGTGTCGCGAGTACCATAAACGGAGTGAGTGCAGGGAACGCTTTTCCTTCAATCGTAATCTGCTTTTCCTGCATAACTTCCAACAGCGCCGCCTGGGTTTTTGCCGGAGCCCGGTTGATCTCGTCAGCGAGTAGTAAATTGGTGAATGCAGGGCCGCGGCGAATTTTAAACTGTTCTTGCTTCATGTCATAAAGCGCGTGGCCGGTAATATCCGACGGCATCAAATCCGGGGTGAACTGCACCCGCCCGAACAATCCCTGAAAACATTGGGCCAGGGATTTAACCAGCAGGGTTTTGCCGAGTCCGGGAACGCCTTCGATTAGAATGTGGCCCGAGGCAAGCAGTGCAACCAACACCTGATCGACGACATCCTGCTGGCCCACCATCACCTTGGCGATCTGTTCGCGCATGTGCTGAACCTGTGCAAAGGCTTCGCTTAGGCTGATGTCCTGGGGTGCTTGTGTCATAGCGCGTTCCTTATGATTTGTAATTGATGGATAAGGTGGGTCCAGTCTTGTTCGTGCCTGGGGGCTTCACCGGCCATAGCATGGGCTAATTCGGATTCATCTATGTGCACAATTTTGGCGACATACTGCAGCCATTGAGTGGTGTCATTCTTATAGGAATAGGTACAGTGGCGGCTGACTCTTTGTTTAATATCATCACGTAACGGCTCCAGCAATTGATGAGCTTCACCATGATTCCAACCGAAGCGGGCGCTGGCTTCGATATGTTCCGTAATTTTGCGGTGACCGGGTGCCGGAGGTTGAATCATCGGGCCGAAGCGCACCCAGCGTTGCCATCCCCATGACAGGATTAAACACGCCAGCGCGATCAGCAGATATGGGGCCGTACGCCATATTAGCTGCATCAAACTTTCACTGTCGTCACTGCTGACCAGCCAGGTGGTGGTGCTGTCTTTTACCAAATACCACAGCAGGTAGGCATGATCCAGTTCGCTGATGCGGTTATCCTGCCAGATCGTGGTATCCAATAGCGCAGTAAGTGTGCCGTTACCGAGCTGAACTTGCAGCAGGGGGTTTGGCCAGTGTTCTCCGCTAATGGCCTCAATATCATAGGCGGGCTCCAGCGTGCGCCAGGGCACAGATTCGATCTGCAGAAGGTGTTCGTTTAGCTGAAGTAAACGGACGTCGTCCAGATTGAAAAAAGTACAGGATGTGCCGGCTTCTTCCTGCCCACCTTCTATTGGCGAATCGGGAACGGTGTCTTCCGATCGGGCCGCAGCGTCGTCCGGCTCCCAATCGGCCTCAGGCTCGGTGTCCGATGCCGTTTCGTCCACCTCTTCTTCATCTTCCGTGGAGTACACACGGATGCCCAGCGAATCCAGAAAATCGTCGCCACTGGATTCCGATTCAAATTGCCAAGTGTTGTGAGCGTTGATGACCAGGTGACCGCCGTCAGCTACCCAGTTAAACAACTGTTGTTGCATGCCGGGGTTGACGATAGGGCCGTTGTTAGCCAGCACCAATGTATCGGTGGGCTGCAGTTTATCCAGCACCGGATTCAGGTTGAAAGATCGGTGGGAATCAATATTCCAAAACCGCAGATATTGTTGCGCTGCATGCCAGGGGTTTAGCCTCACGTCTAATTCCGGCCCGGCATTTTCATAACGGGTATAGCGCTCAAGATTGGAGTAGATGAAGGCGCCGAGTAGCACGGTGATCAATGCCCCAACTCCAATCGCAACGCCGGTACGGCTAGTCATGGTGCACCCCTTGCCCAGGGGTGCTGAATTGGTCCCATTGTTCACAAAGTCGGAAAAAATCGTCGTCGGACAAAACCTGGTGGGCATAGGCCAGATTAATCCAGTGGCGTGTCAGGGTACTAAAATACCGGCTTCGGAATTCCGGTTCCGTGACCATGCAAAGGCGCATGCACTCTTGCTCGGTCTGACTACTTTGCAGCCTGAGTTTACGTTCATATACCAGATAGGACAACGCAGCACGGTACATATGGCTGAGAGCCTCGCGGCGCTGACCTTGTTGCCAATAGTCCGAAGCCGTTTCAATAACCTTGCCATCGAATGCATTTTTACTCAATTCTAGGCCGAATATCTTCCCGGTGGGCTGTGCTGCGGGCGATGCCAGTGGATCAAAGCGGGGTACGATGATGTGACGGTAACGGTAGATCAGGTATCCGATGAAGGCTGCGAGTGCAATCCAGAGCAAACCTTCCAGAAGCATTAGGATAATGGCGGCGTGATCGCCCGGCGGGGTGGACCGGTCTTTCAACCCCCTCAACCAATCAATAAAATTCTCCAGGGCGTCGTCATACCAGTGGCTGCTGTCGTCTTCCTGATCTGCTTTTTTAAAGCACCAGGCCTGTTCACTCTGCCAGTTTTGGTAATCCTCGCCTTCTAAAATTTCAATGATCTGATTACGGCTTAATTCGGGGTCGTTGACGACATCAACATTGTTTGCATAACCTGGTGTCGGCGTCGCTGCCAAAGAAACCATAATCAGCAGTGCAAGGATCACTGATACGGTTCCGGTAAGCGCCTGATGTTTGCTGGCCAGCTGCCGGAATGAAAGCTCTACATCCCAGGCTTCCAGCCAGGTCCGGCGGTTAATGTACAGCATAAATCCAGCGGTAACGTAAAACGGTGAAACCAGCGTCATCGCCAAAAAGCCCGATGCGGTGATAACCGGGAAGAGCAGTGCACTGTCGAGTAATTTTTGCAGTTCAAAGTCGATGGACATCTGCATGGGAATAAATAGCCACGCCACACTGAATACAGCGAGTACAAAGGTTGTTTCAATGCCGTTGCCGATCATGGTCAACCAGAACCCGGCTGCATTGCCGTCGCGGTGCATTGTGTTCAGTCGTTTGCGTCTGGATGTTGATTTTAAGCCTTCCAATTCCCCTACCGGCATATCGAATGATCGTGCGAAGGCAAGACGTCGAGTGATCAGCTTAGAAAAAAGGTTTCGGAACAGAATCTTGTGGGAACGGGGTAAAACCGCTTTCCAGCTCAGGTCATCGTTAAATAATTTTTCGGATATGTAATGTAATTGCAGTGATTCGAACAGCGGCTTAAGCCACCAAACCAATAATAGCGCCCACCAGGGTTGGTCATAAAAGATCAGATAGCTGATACCCATCACCGGTAGTGCCCACGCCAGCCATAATGCCAACATAGGCAGATACCATTGTCTGGCCATGACACAGCCCAGATCGATGGCTTCATAGGGGTTGCGCGGCCGCACCTGAACTGAGATTTTATCAAGCTCCACGGTGTGCTCCCCGACTAAAATAACCCAGCACCAATACCCAGAAGCCGGCGCCTACAATGTACTTCACCGTATTCGGTACCACGCTGCTGGAGGACCAGAACGCCTCGACAAAGGCGGCCACAAAAAGCAACAGGAAGGTGCCGTATACCAAAGGTATGGCTTGTTTCGCTGATTTTATCAGCGCATCCTTGCGGCTCAGCCGGCCCGGACTAAGCAATCCGTAGCCAAGCCTTAAACCCGCTGCACCGGCGACGGCAATACCGGTTAACTCAAATGCGCCATGGCCGATAACAAACGGGAAAAAAGTGTCGGTAAAACCCAATTGCGTCATGTATCCGGCCACCGAACCCAACGCAACACCGTTAAATAACAAATTAAACAGCGCGCCGATACCCAATATAAATCCACTGGCAAAGGTCTGGAATCCGATCCCGATATTGTTCTTTATGTAAAACCCGAACATGGTGAAATCTTCACCCGAGCTGCGCTTTGCATTAAACAGCTGGTGACTTTCCGGATTGTACATAGTGGTGTATTCCCGAACTGCGGATTCGGGGTAAATGTGATAAATCAATGCGGGATAGAAATAAGTGAGCAAGCCGGCCACAATCATGGTCCCGAAAAATAATACACTGGCGAGAATAATCAGTTTGTATTCTTTGCGTATGGCCAGGGGAAAACTGATCAGCATAAAATGAATAAAATGATGAAACAGATTGCCGTGGTGCTGATACAACTGCTGGTGACCACGCAATGCCAGATTATTTAAACGGTCGATTAGGTAGGGGCTGTATTGACGCGTCTGGGCCAGGGCAAGGTGATGACAAATTTGTCGATACCCTTCAGCAAACCCTTCGATCTGCAACCGCTCACGTTTTCGTTTGTTTTTTTCCAGTAGCGTTAACTGCTGATCAAATGCGTCCCAGGCAGGGGTAAATTTAATTTCGAAAAACTCCTGCTTCATTTGCTGCCCCGTAGCCAGGTAGCAATTCTGAGCAGATAGTTCACTGCATCCTGATCCTGTTTTTTTAATACCGGCTGAAGGTGGTTCGCCAGTTCGCACTGACGCTCCGCTGTGAGTTTGCCATGCCGTTCGGCAAATGAAAGTATTGCCCTTTGCTGTAACAAGTTTAATGGCACCGGAGGTGGCGCACTTTTTATGTCTGGCCATTGCGGAGGCACAGATGCCTTGTCCCGATAGACCACCAGAGTGCCTGCTGCCAGGTCTCCGATACGCTTGAAATCCGGATTCAGGCTGATACTCACCAGGCCCGCCAGATAGCCGAAGGGCAGCATATCCACAATGCGCAGAAAGTTTCTGATGATGGATGCTGACCAACCGATGGGGGTACTATCATCATTGACTACCGCAATCCCCATGGCCTTTTTACCGGGGGTTTGCCCATTATTCAGCACCTCGAACAGCACCGGATAAAACCACTCCAGCACAAATGTCAGAATCATCATAAATGCGATTCCGAAATCCCCCAGAATGGCAAACACGATGCCTACGATCATCTGAAAGACCAACCGGATTATGCTGTCAATGGAAAACGCCAGAATGCGCACAGTAGCACCGGCGACGTGGATTTCCAGGTCGATCGCTTCGGGGGTCTCCAGTTTTCTGGCAGTGTCGAGCATGAGCAGTCAACAACCGGTAGCAAGGTAAATTTTAACGATAAAACTCACAGTATAGCGAACTAAATCAGATTAGCTGCCAGTCAGGACTGCGCGGCTAATTGCCCGTGGTAACGGGAGGCCATCATAGAGGCACAAAAAAGCCAGGTAGTCAGCAATGCTTCAGTCAAGCCGATCTTGCCCAGCAGTTGCGGCAATGCAAATGCGGTGACAGAGCCCTGGCAAAAATACAACAACACAACAAAACAAAGCCAGGCAAACGAACGGGGGTTTCGACGCAATATTGCCGGCAGAAAAAGGAGCAACGGAACGATGTGTATAGACGCGATAGTTAAGGGGTGTGTCGGCGGCAGCAATACAAAGAACCACAGCAAAAATAAAACAATCATGGAGATCAGCGCAGCCAGAGTAAGCCGGTAGGTAAGATTCGCTTTGCGTGTTAATAATTGCAGGTATTGCTCAGCAGTATCGGGCGTATTAATAATGATAGTTCCTATATTTCAGTTAGTTTATCACTGGGTCAGGGGTTTAGCTTTTCCGCTAAATGGGCGATACGTTTGCCCAGGGCTGCGCACAGTTGCTCTTCCTGGGGGTCCAGATTTCGCTGACTGTCTGCGCCGGCCCAGTGACTGGCACCATAAGGAGTACCGCCACCTTGTGTCTGTATTAAAGCTGCTTCACTATAAGGCAGTCCGGCATACACCATGCCGTGATGCAATAACGGCAGCATCATACTTAAAAGAGTGGATTCCTGTCCGCCATGCAGACTGCTGGTAGAAGTAAACGCGGCGGCTGGTTTGTTAATTAACGCCCCTTTCATCCACAGCGCGCTGGTACTATCCAGAAAATATTTTAACGGCGCAGCCATGTTTCCGAAACGGGTGGGGGAGCCCAGAATTAACCCGTCGCATGCAGCCAGGTCCTCCAGAGTGGCGTAGATGTCGCCCTGCGGTGGAATCTCGGCTTCTGAAGCCAGGTTGTCCGGGGATACGTTGGGTACGGTGCGGAGCAGAGCTTCCGTGCCGGCGACGGCTTCAGCGCCGCGCGCAATGATCTTTGCCATATTCCGGGTGTGTCCGCCGCGGCTGTAATAAAGAATCAGGATTCGGTTACTCACAGTATCTCCAGAACCTGTTCCGGTGGCCGACCCAAGGCTGCTTTGCTGCCATTGATAAAAATAGGTCGCTCTATCAACTTAGGCGTTTTCACCATCGCTTCTATGAGTTCTGCCTCAGTCAGGGATTCGTCGCCCAGACCTTGAGCTTTGTATTCGGCTTCTTTGGTGCGCATGAGCTGGCGTGGCTTCAGGTTGAGCTTTTTCAGCAGACTTTTCAGCGCTTTGGCATCCGGTGGATTGTCCAGATACAGTACTATTTCTGGCGTGATGCCATTATCTTCGAGCAGTTTCAATGTTTCGCGTGATTTAGAGCAGCGGGGGTTATGATAAAGAGTCGTGGTCATTGTACGGCCGGTGGTTATAGTTCATTGTGAATGAGATGGTCTATTGTATAGACTAATCCCGGTATGAAAAACCAATAGAGACGAAAAGCAGAGACAGGGCAGGGAATTGGACAAATTAAAGCAGTATTATCATCGGATCATTGACGACACGCCGTTCGCTTTTATCCACTACGTCGGGGCTTCCTTTTTCCGTCATGAAAGTGATAGGGCTGCTTTTTATCTGGCATTTACCTCGTTGTTCGCTGTGGTGCCGATTATGACGGTGGTGTATTCCATCCTGGCATTGATACCTGAATTAAAAGGTATGGAAACCAGCATGCAGGATTTTGTCTTCGAACATTTCGTTCCAGCCACCGGATCCGAGTTACAGGATTATCTGCACAACTTTTCGCAGCAAGCATCGAACCTGACCAGCGTGGGGGTCGTGATGCTCTTTGTCACCTCGGTCCTGATGTTGCGGAAAATAGAAACCTCGTTCAATACCATTTGGCATGTATCAGAATCCCGTAAAGGTATAAATGGATTCCTGTTGTATTGGGCGCTGCTAAGTCTCGGTCCTGTGTTAATGGGGGGCGCTTTTGCGGTGTCCTCTTATGTGGCCTCGTTGAACATAATTTACGACATTGTACCGTTAGCAGGCACGAAACGGTTTGTCTTCAGTCTACTACCCATTTTTATGAGTGGTATCGCGTTCGCCCTGGCCTATATTGCCATACCGAATACTCGTGTACCGTTTTTGCACGGCATTGCCGGTGGCCTGGTTGCAGCGGTGTTATTTGATTTGGCACGTCGCGCAGTGACCTTGTTTGTCAGCATGTTCCCGACCTATCAGCTGGTATACGGTGCATTTGCGGCAGTGCCTATCTTCCTTATCTGGATTCTTGTGTCGTGGAATATTTTGCTGATCGGCGCAGAGATTGTGCAGGCGATGACCAGCTTTAAGGGACAGCGGCTACACGCGACATCCTCACTGGGTAATATTTTATCCATTCTTGAATCGTTGTACCGAATGCAGGCCAGTGGACACGTGACCGAAGAAGTGGTTTTTCAGCAAAAAATGCCCTGGATAACCAGTCGTGAATGGGAAAATTATACCGATATTCTGGTGGACATTCAGTTGGTTAGGCGAAGTGGGGAAGGGGATATCACGTTGATCCGCGACCTGCATAAATACACTCTGGCCCAACTGTTTATGGATTGCTTCGGGGATACCATGGCGCTGGATTTACATAAAAAGTCGGGTTGGCATAAACGCGTTTCGCAGCTCCACGAGCGCGGTGTCGGAGAATGTCTTGAACGATGGCAAATCAATCTTGCAGACCTGTTCGACACCTCTGCAGATAACGGTACGTCTGAACACGCGCAAAGCGGGTCTCACCCATCGCCCGTGATTGAGGAAAAGGGCGGCAAATCGGAAGTCTAATCTGCCCGCAAAACTAAGCAATGCAATATTGTTCCAATGTGGCTTTTAATTCCGGGAACACAATGGGCTTTGACAAAAATCCGTTCATGCCCGAAGCGAAACATTTCTCTCTGCTTGCGGCCATTGCATGGGCACTCAGGGCACAAATAGGCTGGGGTAAGAAGCCATTGTCCGACTCCCACTGGCGTATGTCCCGGGTGGCTTGATAGCCGTCTATCAGCGGCATCTCGCAGTCCATCAGAATTAGATCAAAACGGGTAGGCGAATTGAAAACGATCGTTAGCGCCTCACTACCGGTTTCAGCAACGCTGGGTTCAATGCCCAACTTTCTCAAGTAGCCGGTTACGACCAGGGTATTCACCGGATTATCATCGACCACCAGAACCCGCGCCTGTTTTAATAATTTCTGCGCTTTTGGGGCGGATTGTACCAGTTTGCTAAAGCCCATGATTTCACCCATTTTCAACTGCAGGCGGGTAATGCTGACGGGGAATTCTTCAAAGCTTAAAGGCGATTCGTTCGAGTTTAATTGGCTACGATCAAAGCCAGGCTTTACCGCCAGCATAAACTGCGATTGTTGCGCCCAGGGCTGTTTTATCAGCAGCTTGTTGAAGCTTTCCGCGGAAAAATCTTCGCAATATTGGTCCAGCATAATAAATTGGAACGGTTTGGTGCGGCCGTTACAGAGCGTGATGGTCTGATGCACGGCGGGTGCGGTGACCATATTAAAATGCCAGATTTGTTGATAGTCTTCGATCTGTTCAATAAAACGGGTATCCGGCGAGATCAACAGAATATCCAGATCGCGGGCTTTGGCCGCCAAATCGCTTTCATTGACCGAACCAAATGGGACGGCTTCCTTTAACGGTAACTGGAACCAAAAAGTAGATCCCGCGCCAGGTTTACTCTCAAGACCAATCTCCCCACCCATTAACTCAATAAAGCTTTTGCAGATGGTCAACCCCAGACCGGTGCCGCCAAAGTGTCGGCTGGTGGCTCGTTCGGCCTGGGTAAACTGTTCGAAAATGGTATTGTATTTATCGGGTGCAATGCCTATTCCGCTATCACAAACCTTAAAACGTATTTTTCCCCCCTCCCGGTCGCTGTCCACATATAGGATCACTTCCCCTTCCAAAGTGAATTTAAACGCGTTACTGATTAGATTGGTCAGTATCTGACGAAGTCGAACCGGATCGCCTAAAATTCTGGCCGGCACCCGGGGAGAAATATAGACATTGTAGAACAGGTTCTTTTCCGGTGCTTTCATGGCGAACACCCCTGCGGTGTCATCAACCAAACGCCTGATGTTGAATGACACCTCCTCCAGCTCCAGCCTGCCGGCATCGATTTTCGAAAAATCAAGTATGTCGTTCAGAACTGTCATTAACGTGGTTCCGGAGCTGAGTATGGTGTTCAGATAAGTAGACTGCTGGGTATTCAGCTTGGTGTCACGCAGCAATTCAGCCATACCCAAAATGCCATTCATTGGTGTGCGAATCTCGTGACTCATAGTGGCCAGAAATTCACTTTTAGTTTGGCTGAGCAAATCTGCTTCGCGCTTTTCCCGATCCAGGGATTTAATACGGTATGCAAGCCCTAAAGAAAGCAGGGTCACTTCAATCATATTGCCTGCCTGTAATGAATATTCGGTAAAGATAGATACCGGTAACCAACCCACTAAATAGGCATCAAAAACGGCGATTGCTGCAATCAGTACAAACCAGGCTGTCGTATAGTAGGGTGCTGCAGGCACCCCTTTCTTCCACATCAGGACGCCAATGGCCAATAACGTAACACTGCCTGGTGGTAGTAAAGCAACCACCAAATAAAGCAACCAGTCAGGGGGATAGATAACGGACAGGACGGTTATGATTATCCAGAGAGCGCACAAATAGCGTAGGGCAGAAGCGATTTTGGGGGCATGGGTATGCAGAGATAGAAAGTGGATGGTGAATGGGACACTGATGGCCGAACCTAGCGCGGTGAAAAAGATGGCCATCTGGAAATCGAGCCCCGGATTTTCCGGCCATAGGTACTGGATTGCCAATCCCCGGTCCACCATGATAAACCCGGCCAGGCACAGGATAAACAAACTATAAGTGCCGTAGCTTTTGTCTTTGACAAACAAATAAATACACAGATTGTAGATCGCCATGATCAGCACTACGCCAAAGTAAATTCCCTGAAATAGTATTCGCGATTCGTTCTGCCGCTCCAGTTGCACAGGGCTCCAGAGGGAGATGGGCAATTTCATGGGATAGAAATTCTGCACGCGAAAATAAATCGTGGTATCTGTTTGTGGTGTCAATTCGATTGGGAAGACAAAATGTCGCGAGGGATAAGGGCGCTGAGAGATTGGTATTTTATCGCTGAGGTGAAGGGTCTGATGGATTACCGATACACCATTGCGTTTTTTTATGACGAATGCGCTCAGATCCGTGATTTTGTGGTTGGCAATTTCCAATAACCTGGGGGTTGGTTCTGGTGTGCTACCCAGTTCCAGTTTGAGCCAGACGGCATCCGGTATAATACCGAAATTGAGCGAGCTGTCGGAAGCGGGATGCCACCCCGGCGAAACGCCCAGCCATTCTGATTCCTGTTCAAACGAGACCGGGTCTGGCAGGCGCTCAAAATCCGCAATGGCAGCAGAGCTGTCCACCCAATAGGAAAGAGCGAATGGATTGGGCGTTCCTTCTATTTGAATTTGGGCTTGTGCGGAAGCAGTGAAGCAAGACAATGCTAGCAAAACAAATCCAGTCAGCGCTCCGGCTGCTTTTATATAATTCATCTATGAATAATAGGTTCTCTGATGCCCGATAGAAAGCGGCCTTGGAGCTGGTCGCTTTGACCCGATATTGACGCCGCTTAGTGTAACTTCTGCTACCCGAGCCCGCCACCGCTGTTTATTTCTATGCGCAGTGGTGCTTCACAAAAGCTCGACTTTAAATACATCCACATTGCGGGTCTTCAATATTAAGCTATCTACTTTAAAATCGGAGCAATGACTCTCGCCGCTCGGCAGCAGGCTGACGGTATTCTGGGGTTTAATGGCACCGTTTGGTACCACCACTTGCCGCTCCAGGGTTTTGCTCGTCAGCTTCCTTAAGATCAACAATCCATTGCGCTCCGATATCAACTCGTCATTGGATCGCAAGCTGACTTTTTTCGCGTTTCCACGCAGTCGCTCAATACCACATCTGGCGATGTCGTCGCGGCTGATGGCGGCCCATTTGACCATACCCATTTCCAGACTCTTACGGCCTTGGTGTTCGCGAATCAGCGCGACGATCTGGCCCGTTTCGGGGTAGCTCGGGCTACCCTCTTTGATTCGTACACAGAACCCATTGGGGCTTTCATCGTTGGCGACTGACCAGGCTCGCCTATCCGTCCCGGCACCAGAATTGCGGATAGCGGCCATTCTCCTTTGATCCGGATCAAGCATAATGCAAATGTTATCCAAGCCCCATACCAGACCTATTTGCTCATTGGATACACGGCGTTCATCTCTGCGAGTAGAAGACCGTGACCAGGTATCGAACAACGTTGTAAGAAGTTGCACAGCCTGGTCGCGCTGCACGTTCTTCAGTCCGGCCGTGCGCAGTGGCTCTCCTCGTTTTAAACCCTGAATCTGCTTATGCAATGTATCCAGAAGCCTGCCATTATCGAGCAGCTTTGTTTGCGGATGAACTTGGAACTGTGAGCCGGGAATGAAGGCGGAAGAAGTACACTCCGGTGACACGCTATAGGCTTCCTGTAAAAAATGAGCATCCGGCGGCGGGTATAAGCTGACCAGTCGCGCATGTCTTTCCAGGTAGTCAGCGCTATGCCATTGCTCATCGGCGGCCCGGGTGTAGGGTGAGCTGATGCCCAGGAGCAGCGCTTTTTTATACACATTCTCTACGGTGGAGGAGTGGGTGTGCGGATCAGGGACGGTGTCGTTTTCGGTGCCGGTGTCACAGGCCAATGCGTACAGCCAGTGGAATTCCACCCAATGTCCGGGGCCGAGCAATCGGCCCCGGTTATAAGAGAAAAGGCTGTAGTAGTAGGAGTACAACACTGCCATATAGATTACGCTGGCGATGCCATTGATTTGTCTGCCGTGATTTTTCCCGGCGTAAAGGGTGTCCTGAATCAGGTGTTTATAGGCGTAACCCAATTCGAGCATGAAGTTTAATAGCAGATCCAATTCGTTTCGGTCGGTGTCCTGGGCATGAAACCGGCCGCTGATCCGGCTGCGATAATGTGCCACAAAGCGTACGAACGCATTATGGAACGGTTGCGCGGCCTTAAAGCGTTTAGCCGGGGGCATAGAAAACCGGTTTAGGGTGTACAGGCGCCGGTAGGCCATTGTCAGTGCAGTGGCGGCGTCGGCGTAAGGTAAATGTTCTATCTCAGCGTTGATCTTACGGGCGTCAGTTTCCAGTAAAATATGTTGCGTTTGTTCCGTGGCCGGTAATTTCATTACTAGTGGCGGTACGCCGTTCATGTTAATACTGTCCTTATGGATTCTTGCTTATTAGGATGAAAGGTTATGTCTTTAAAGCCCTCTGAAAAGCCCCCTAGTTTTGTGCCGGTTAATGGAATTAAACCGCAAATACTAAAAAATGTCTGCGAAAAAAAAACCTATACTGCGCACTTCTGGGATGGTCCCGGCCCTCTGGTCATTTGCTTGCATGGCTTCCCGGATTCCTGCCTCAGTTACCACCTGTTGATACCGGAGTTGGTAGAGGCCGGTTACCGGGTGCTGGTGCCGGTGATGCCCGGGTATGAAGCCAGTAGCGTCGATCCCGAAGGCCGGTACTTTCCCACCGATCTAGCACAAAACCTGGTTAGCTGGATCGACCGGGTGGGTGAAGAGCGGGCTCATCTTATCGGCCATGATTGGGGGGCGGTTACCGCCTGGTTTGTCGCGGCGCGCTATCCTGACCGGTTATTCTCTATGTCCAGTATTGCTATTCCCTCCTTGCCGGGCGGCTTAAAGGCGTTGCTTAAACGGCCTTCACAATTCTTAAAATCCTGGTACATGTTGTTTTTTCAAATCCGGGGGCTGGCAGAATGGTCACTGCAAGCAAAGGACGGAGCCTTGGTCAAAGCGCTTTGGCGACGTTGGTCTCCGGGTTGGCAAGCGCCTGAGCAACTATTAGATGCCGTGCTGGAATCCCTTCAATCCGCTGATTCACGGACGGCGGTGCTGGCTTATTATCGTTGCCTCTTCAACGTATTCGATGCTGAACACGGGCGTGCGATGAAGGCATTGAAGACCCGTATCAGTGTGCCTACGTTGATGGTGTGCGGGGACCGTGACGGCTGCATCGACACCCGCTTATTCGAGTACAGCTTAAGAGAGCAGGATTTCTCTGCGCCGGTCGAACTTTACCGGATAATGGGTGCTGGGCATTTCTGTCATCTCGAAAAGCCCCAATTATTCCATTCCAAGTTATTGAGTTTTCTTGATTTGCACCCGAAAGGGGCGCGCAAGTTGGCGGGTGAATTAGCCCGTCATATGGGATAAAATAGCGGCCATCACAGGTCAGAAAGACACAGAGAGGAGTAGGCCATGGCCGTTATTCGCCAGGACGATTTTATCCAGAGTATTGCAGATAGCCTGCAATATATTTCTTATTACCACCCGACCGATTTTATCAAAGCCGTCACCGAAGCGTATGAGCAGGAAGAGTCCAAGGCTGCTAAAGATGCCATGGCGCAAATTCTGATTAACTCCCGTATGTGTGCCGAAGGTCACCGTCCTATTTGCCAGGACACAGGCATTGTGACGGTGTTCCTGAAGGTGGGCATGAATGTCCAATGGGATGCCAGAATGAGTGTTACTGATATGGTGAACGAAGGAGTGAGGCAAGCCTATAATCACCCCGACAATGTACTTCGTGCGTCCATTCTGGCGGATCCTGCGGGGGCGCGATCGAACACCAAAGACAATACGCCGGCCGTCATTCATTACGAAATCGTTGCCGGTGATACCGTAGACGTGCACATAGCGGCGAAGGGTGGCGGATCGGAAAACAAATCAAAAATGGCCATGCTCAATCCCAGCGACAGTATCGTCGACTGGGTACTCAAAACCGTTCCCACTATGGGGGCAGGCTGGTGTCCTCCGGGTATGTTAGGTATCGGGATTGGCGGTACCGCTGAAAAAGCCATGGTGCTGGCGAAAGAGTCCCTGATGGATCCGATTGACATTCATGACCTGATGAAGCGAGGTCCGCAAAACCGGGTTGAAGAATTACGTCTGGAACTGTATGACAAAGTGAACGCACTGGGTATTGGTGCGCAGGGTTTGGGGGGGCTCACGACGGTCGTGGATATCAAAATTAAGGATTATCCCACCCATGCCGCGTCGTTACCTGTGGCGCTGATTCCGAATTGCGCTGCAACCCGGCACGTGCATTTTGAGCTGGATGGCAGCGGTATTGCCGAGCTGCCAGTACCCAGACTGGAGGACTGGCCTGACATTTCTTCAGCCGGTGGCGACAGCGCGATCCGGGTGAATCTGGATACCATCACGCCGGAAGACGTGCTGAGCTGGAAACCGGGCGACACGCTGTTGTTGAACGGCACCCTGCTGACCGGCCGTGATGCCGCCCACAAACGTATGGTGGATATGTTGAATAAGGGCGAAACTCTGCCGGTGGATTTCAAAGGCAAGTTTATCTATTACGTCGGTCCGGTCGATCCGGTGCGGGAAGAAGTCGTGGGGCCTGCCGGGCCCACTACCGCAACCCGTATGGATAAATTTACGGAAACCATGCTGGCTCAAACCGGGCTTTTGGGTATGGTGGGTAAAGCCGAGCGCGGTCCGCTCGCAATCGAAGCGATTAAGCAGCACAAAGCGGTCTACCTGATGGCCGTAGGCGGTGCAGCTTATCTGGTTTCGAAAGCGATCCGAAAGTCCCGCATCGTCGCTTTTGAGGAGCTGGGAATGGAAGCGATCCACGAATTTGTGGTTGAGGACATGCCCGTCACCGTAGCGGTGGACAGCGCTGGCACCTCAGTGCACAACACCGCCCCCAAGCTCTGGCAGGCTAAAATCGGGAAGATCCCGGTTTCCGAGGAATAGCCCGGTATTAGGCCGCTATCGTCCGACAAAAACCCGCTATTTTACGCGGGTTTTTTGCACTCCAGTCCGCCTCAAGTGGCTGTAAGTACGTAATTATTTTGCTCTGTGCAGGTATTACCCCTTGATCGGATAGGAAACCGGCTATACTGAATAGGAATTTGATAAATTGGCGCCCACTTTCTCGTTTGTGGGCCCAATTGATAGAAGGAGTAGCATGTCCATACCGTTATTAATCTGCGATGATTCTGCGATGGCCCGAAAGCAGGTCAGGCGTTCTTTGCCGGAGGGCTGGGATGTGGACGTGACTATGGCCTGCAATGGAGTGGAAGGGCTCGAGGCCATTCGTACCGGAAAAGGAGAGATGGTATTCCTGGACTTAACCATGCCCGAGATGGATGGTTATAGTGTTCTGGAAAATGTTAAAAAGGAAGGACACAAGTGCGTTGTCATCGTTATTTCAGCCGATATTCAACCCGAGGCAAGAGAGCGGGTGATGGCGTTAGGTGCCTTGGATTTTATTAAAAAGCCCGTTGATGGCAACAAGCTTCAGGAAGTCCTGAAGAAGTATGGTTTGTTATGAATACTACGTTGGCACTGTCAGAGGATCAGCGGGACTGCCTACAGGAAGTCGTTAATGTCGCAATGGGACAGGCTGGTGATTCCCTGGCGCGGTTCCTGGAAGTGTTTATTCATTTGTCGGTACCCAGAATTCGCCTGGTTAGCCGTGACAAGCTGAATATTGAACTCGAGTCCATGGTGGGCGGGCATCAGGTGACGGTGTCCGGCGTGAGCCAGGGCTTTTATCAGCTGGATACCGGGTCAGGTATTCGCGGTGAAGCCATTGTGGTTTTCACTGACAGCTCGTTCAAGGAGTTGGCCGACCTGCTTGCCTATGACGAACAGCTGACACCCGCCACTGAAAAAGAATTATTGCTGGACGTAACCAACATTTTGAATGGCGCCTGCCTTAATGGAATTGGCCAGCAGATGGAAGTGGAACTGGGCTTCTCGCCGCCCAATATCATGGGGCAGCATTTACCGATCGCCGAGTTGCTGGAGCAGGAAGCGACCTCTTGGGATCACGCTCTGTTAGTTGAAATATCCTATACGCTTGAAGACCGTTCCTTCAGCTGTACGATGTTTTTGCTGATGCCTGGAGACTCTATACAAGTCGTTAAGACCGCATTGGATCGCTTACTGGAAGATCTTTAGTGTCTAAGTTTGAAGCCTCCCGTGAACTGCTCGAATATATCGTAGACCGCGCGAACATCGGCGTTTTTATTCTCGATCGGGATATGAACGTTGTCATCTGGAACAGTTTTATGGTAGCCCATAGCGGTCAGTCAGCGGTCGAGGTGGTGGGTAAAAATCTGTTTGAACGCTTTCCTGATCTGCCTGAACGGTGGTTTGCGCGCAAGATTAAGAGCGTGTTTATGCTCAAGAACTTTGCGTTTACTTCCTGGGAACAACGCTCCCACTTGTTTACTTTTAAGCACAATCGTCCGGTCACCAGTGGTATGGAGTATATGTTCCAGGACATCAAACTGATGCCGATCAAAGATGCCCAGGGTGAAGTGGAAAGTGTTTGTGTGATGATTTTCGATGTTACGGATACAGCGATTTATCACAGTATGCACCAGGCTGCGATGAAAAAGATGGAGCAGATGAGCCGCACCGACGGTCTGACCCAATTATTCAACCGCAGCCACTGGCAGGCGCGCCTCACAGAAGAATTTAACCGCAGCCACCGTTATCAGCAAGATCTGACGCTGATGCTCTTTGATCTGGATCACTTCAAATCCATCAATGATACTTATGGCCATCTTGGCGGCGATAAGGTGTTGGTCGAAGTTGCCCAGATGATTACCCGGTCGTTGCGTGATTCGGATGTTGCGGGTCGCTATGGTGGTGAAGAGTTCGGTGTTTTACTGCCCAGTACAGACTTGGAGGGGGCAGAAGTGGTCGCGCAACGATTGTGTCGCCGGGTGTGCGAAACCCTTATCCCGTTCGAAGGCAAGGACATTGCTATCTCCACTAGTATCGGCCTGGCGCAGCTTACGCCGGATCTTAAAACACCGGAAGAGCTTATCTCGAACGCGGATGAAGCGCTGTATCAGGCGAAGGAGCAGGGCAGAAACCGCGTGGTTTTATACCGATCCGATAAGACTAAGATCACTTAATACCGGACAAACCAATAGCGTTCCCAGGCATTGAAAACTCGCTCTGGGTACCAGGTTTTGCCCAGGCTGCCGTTGTAGCGTGCCAGAGCACGCATCATATTTCCTTTTTCACGGGTTAAATAGGTTTTCAAGATAGCGCATCCGTAGCGGATATTGGTGGCTATATCCGTCAGGTTGTCGCTGGTGGTGCCAATTTCATTTTTCCAGAACGGCATCACTTGCATCAGACCTTGTGCTCCCACTGTGGAAACGGCGTACCGGTCAAAGAGGCTCTCAACGTGCATCACCGACAGCACCAGTTCCGGCTGTAACTGAAAGCGATGTGATTCTGTGTGTACCAGTTGCAGGATGTGCATTCTCTCCTGAGGGTTTTTAACGTAGCGGGCCAGTCTGGCATCCATATCCACCAGCCAGACTTCCGCATCAAATCGATCCTTAAAACTATCGGCTTTATCAATCGTTTGATGAAGAAGAGTGCGGGTTTCATCATCCGGCCGCTCCAGCGTTGCGGCGTTAACGATATGGGTTTGCAACCCGGTCAGCACGCATAGCAGCATGCTGGCAGGATTAAACAAACGAAACCAGATTAGGGGGAGTTTTCTGACCATCATAGTCCCTAGTTTAGCAGCCCGTCATAACGGTTGCGGGACTTTATCAGGCCTGCTTCAGCTTTTGCTGAATGAACTCAATTACCTCGGCAGCAGGTACATGCACTTTTTCGTTTTCGGTACGTTGCTTGTATTCAAAAGTGCGATCTTCCAAGCCGCGGTCGCTGATCACAATGCGATGCGGGATGCCGATTAATTCGATGTCCGAAAATTTAACCCCGGGTCTTTCTTTGCGATCATCGTAGAGTACCTCAATGCCCAAATCGGTGAACTGCTTATATAAATCATCGGCTGCTTCTTTTACTGCCGGCGACTTGTGATTGTTAAGCGGCACTATCGCCAGCTCGAAGGGGGCAATGGCTTGCGGCCACAAAATTCCGTATTGATCATTATTCTGTTCAATTGCAGAGGCAACCACCCGGGTCACCCCGATTCCGTAGCAACCCATCGGCATCGGATGGCTTCTGCCTGATTCATCCAACACAGTGGCTTTTAAGGCTTCGCTGTACTTCGTTCCCAACTGAAAAATATGACCAACCTCGATACCGCGCTTGATGAGCAACTTGCCTTGACCGTCCGGGCTGGGGTCGCCTTCCGTTACATTGCGCATGTCCCAGGTTTCATTAAATCGAGCATCGCGTTCCCAGTTAACACTCTTCAAGTGGAGCCCATCGCGATTCGCGCCGCAAACAAAATCCGCTAGATTAACCACACTCAAATCGGCGATAACCGGGATGCTCAGGCCGATAGGCCCGATTGATCCGGGCTTGCAACCAATGGTCTTTTCCACTTCTTCCTCGGTGGCGAAGGTCAACGGTGAAGCAACCAGCGGATGTTTTTCGGCTTTGATTTCGTTGAGTTCTTTGTCTCCACGCAGCACGAGCGCTACCAACCCCGGTCCGTTTTCTGATTCCACAGAATGCACAACCAGCGTTTTAACGATGGTCTCAGATCCTACACTCATGAACGAGGATACGTCTTCGATGGTATGTTGCCCGGGTGTTTCAACTTCTGATGCGGCCGCGCCCGGCGCCGGTCGGTGGTCACCGATCACCAGGGCTTCAGACATTTCGACGTTAGCTGCATAATCGCTGGTGTCGCTGAATGCGATATCATCCTCACCGGATTCGGCCAAAACATGGAACTCATGGGAGCTGTTACCGCCGATACTACCGGTGTCGGCCAGCACCGGACGAAAGTTCAAACCCAACCGAGTAAAGATAGTGCTGTAGGTCTGGTACATCACGTCATAGGTTGCACTCAACGACGCTTCATTCAAATGAAACGAGTATGCGTCTTTCATGATAAATTCTCGAGACCGCATAATGCCGAAGCGGGGGCGGATTTCATCACGAAACTTAGTTTGGATCTGATACAGGTTGCACGGCAGTTGTTTGTAACTCTGGATGTTGTTGCGGACCAGGTCTGTAATGACTTCTTCGTGAGTAGGGCCTAAAACAAATTCTCGCTGGTGGCGGTCGTTAATGCGCAATAATTCCGGGCCGTATGCGTGGATGCGATCGGATTCCTGCCACAGTTCGGCAGGTTGCACGACCGGCATTAGCACTTCCATTGCGCCCGAGCGATTCATTTCTTCACGAATAATGCGTTCCACTTTTTGTAGCACCCGCAGACCCGTTGGCAGCCAGGTATAGAGTCCGGATGCCAGCTTGCGGATCATCCCGGCACGCAGCATCAATTGGTGGCTAATGACCTCGGCATCAGCGGGCACTTCGCGCTGGGTGGCAAGTAGGTACTCAGTGGTTTTCATCGGGTTTTTCAACCTCCGGCAGGTTTCAGCAAAATTGGGCTCGATTTTACGGCTTGTTGCAATGCATAACAATACAGAAGGGGGGATGAAAAAATCAGCTCAGGAGAGAGAGGTTATTCGCGGCAGTCGGGATCGGGAAAAGAAGAAGGGGCTAAAAAGCCCCTCCGTTTTATTTCTCAGCCATATCTTTCAGTTTTTTCAGCGGTCGTACCTTAACCACATTGCGGGCTGGTTTAGCCTTAAATATGGTTTCTTCGCCATTAAACGGGTTGATCCCTTTGCGGGCTTTAGTTGCAGGCTTACGAACAACCATCACTTTCATCAAGCCAGGGATGGTGAAATGGCCTACTGCGCGCGGCTTGACGTGGGACTCTACCAATACACCGAGTTCGTCCAGAACAGATTGAACCTGCTTACGGCTCAGCTCAGTGCTCTCAGCAATGGAGTTCAGAATTTGGGTTTTGGTCATCGCTTCTTTAACAGCGGTGATTTTTCTGGGGGCGGCAGCTGGAGCCGCTTTTTTAGCAGCGGCTTTTTTTACCGGAGCCTTTTTTGCTGCGGGCGCTTTTTTAACAGGAGCTTTCTTTTTTACAGGCATGGTTGCTTCCTTTGGTTTTAGTTATGGCAGGTTCAGTTGCGTTGCTTGCATGATGCATCCAGAGGAAAATCACAACAACAGTCCCGCTGTCGCGAATAATTATTGATGCTAATTTTTAGTCTAGCAAGTAAATAAATGGACTTTTTGCCTGTTTTTATAGGGTTTGCCAAGAAAAATGCGTATTTTTAAACGATCAACGCGGTAGTTTGTCCTGAACACAAAAATTATATGCCTCTGCGCGTTAAAAAATGGACCAGAAGGTGACCCCTTTGTTGTGCTGTTTTGACCATATATCATCGTGTCCGGTGTGCTAGGTTGTGCGATGGTAGCGTCCGGTTTAGTTGATTGTGTGTCGAAGTTGTCGTGTGGAATTCGTTATGTTGTTCTGTGCTTGCCGTCCCTGTTTCGCCCCCAAGCCCGGCAGTGAAAATCCGAGTTAGAATTTATTGCTGCCAAGTTCCCTGCGTAATTTCCAGGTTTGTCACGGCGCTGCGTGTTGACCAATTAGCGCGGTTGAAGTCGAACTTCGTTTGGCGCTGTAGGGGCACTAATGCAAAATGAACACAGGGAGGGTGATCCCAAGGCCGCCTTGGTACCGGTTGGGCTAAGGTCCGCTCCGCGGGGGAAGTGCAGGTAATAGTATTCATAAACGGCCCCAACCCGTTATAATGTGCCCCTTTTTTTTCGATGTGCAGACCTTGGTCTGCGCGATTAGTAAAATAAGCAATAAAATCAATTGCTTGTAGGTTTTTGCTCGAGGATTTATTGAGATGCCTATCTATGAATACCAGTGCCCGGATTGTGGACACGAGTTGGAAGCAATCCAGAAAATGAGCGACTCCGCACTCACTGACTGTCCAGAATGTAAGGGGAACGGCCTTAAAAAGCGTATTTCCGCTCCGGGTTTTCGTCTTTCCGGCTCAGGCTGGTATGAGACTGACTTTAAAACCGGTAAAAAGAAGAACCTAGCCAAGCAGGACAGTGATTCCGGCAGTGCGGCTAAATCAGACTCGAAAAAGCCCGCTGCGCCGTCTACACCCAGCGCCAGCTAAATGCATTCAGAAAAACAGGTAACAGAGTTATGCGAAGCCATTATTGTGGCCACCTCAATGAATCAAACATCGATCAGACCGTTACTCTATGCGGATGGGTCCATCGTCGTCGGGATCATGGTGGCGTTATCTTCCTGGACCTGCGGGACCGCGAGGGTATCGCCCAGGTCGTAATCGATCCCGATACGGAAGAAGCTTTTGCTCTGGCTGAGAAAGTACGAAGTGAATTTGTTATTCAGCTAACCGGTCGGGTCCGGATCCGGCCGGAAGGCACCCAGAATCCGGAAATGCCCACCGGCATGATCGAAGTGTTGGGAAAACAACTGGCTATCCTGAATGCCTCTGAAACGCCTCCATTCCAGTTGGACGAGCATATCAACGTCGGCGAAGACGTGCGTTTAAAATATCGTTATATGGATTTGCGCCGGCCTGAGATACAGCAGCGTTTGGCATTTCGCTCCAAGGTCACAACCGCGATTCGTAATTATCTGGATGGTGAAGGCTTCCTGGATGTTGAAACGCCGATTCTAACTAAAGCAACCCCGGAAGGCGCACGGGACTATCTGGTCCCCAGCCGGACCCACCAGGGTAGCTTCTTTGCGCTACCGCAGTCGCCACAACTGTTTAAACAATTACTGATGGTTTCCGGTCTGGATCGGTACTATCAAATAGCAAAATGTTTTCGCGACGAAGACTTGCGCGCAGACCGCCAACCGGAATTTACCCAGATCGATATAGAGGCATCCTTCGTAAACGAAGAGGATGTCATGGGTATTGCCGAGAATATGATACGTTCTCTGTTCAAGGGCATGTTAAACGTGGAGCTGCCCGAGTTTCCCCGTATGGCCTACGCAGAAGCGATGTCCCGTTTCGGTAGTGATAAACCGGATTTGAGGATTCCGCTGGAATTGATCGATGTGGACGATTTGATGCGTCAGGTGGAATTTAAGGTGTTTTCCGCGCCGGCTTCAGACCCAAAAGGCAGAGTGTGCGGTTTGAGAATTCCCGGTGGAGCCTCGATTAGCCGCAAAGAAATTGATGAATACACTAAGTATGTCAGCATCTATGGTGCGCGTGGGCTGGCCTGGATAAAAGTCAACGATCTTGCGGCCGGGGTAGACGGGCTGCAATCTCCCATCGTTAAAAATATGACTAACGTTGTAATGGAAATGATGGAGCGTCTGGGTGCCGAAGATGGCGATATTATTTTCTTCGGCGCGGGTAAAGCCTCCGTTGTCAATGAATCCATGGGCGCCTTGCGGATAAAGCTGGGCCACGATCGAGGGCTTATAAAGGGTGAATGGTCGCCCCTTTGGGTAGTGGATTTCCCTATGTTCGAAGAGGAAGACGACGGCAAACTGAATGCCATCCATCACCCCTTTACCGCGCCTTCCTGCGAACCTTCGGAGCTGGAAGCATCGCCTGCCACTGCGCTTTCCCGTGCTTATGATATGGTGCTAAATGGCACTGAATTAGGCGGTGGTTCTATCCGTATCCATGATCCCGGAATGCAGCGCACGGTATTCAAGGCACTGAATATCGGTGAAGAGGAAGCGAATGACAAATTCGGTTTCCTGTTAGACGCGCTGAAATTCGGATGCCCGCCTCATGGCGGTCTGGCGTTTGGCCTGGACCGGTTGATTATGCTGATGACCGGTGCGCACTCTATCCGCGATGTAATTGCTTTCCCGAAAACACAAACAGCAGCCTGTGTTATGACAGCGGCTCCGTCCACCGTGGACGCCAAGCAATTACGGGAGGTAGGTATCCGGGTACGTCAGGCAGACGAAAAGCAGTAAAAAGGAGGGTTCAATGGCAGGGCATAGTAAATGGGCGAATATTAAGCACCGTAAAGCAGCTCAGGATGCAAAGCGAGGTAAAGTATTCACCCGGCTCATTCGTGAAATAGTGATAGCAGCCCGGTCAGGCGGGCAGCCGGAGGACAATCCCCGATTGCGGCTAGCGATGGATAAAGCCTTGGCCGCCAATATGACAAAAGACACCATTGAGCGAGCAGTGAAGCGGGGTGCCGGTGGCGATGACAGTGAGCAGCTGGATGAGCTGACTTATGAAGGTTATGGTGTCGGCGGCGTTGCTGTGATCGTGGAGGCCATGACGGATAACCGTAACCGCACCGCGGGTGATATCCGTCATGCGTTCAGCAAAAACGGCGGTAATCTCGGAACGGATGGCTCCGTAGCTTACCTATTCACCAAGCGTGGCGAGATCAATTTTGAAGCCGGAATCGATGAAGATCGATTAATGGAGGCAGCGCTGGAGGCCGGCGCAGAAGATGTTCTAACGAATGACGATGGCAGCATGGATGTCATTACAGCTTGGGAGGATTTGGGCGCAGTGAATTCAGCGTTGATTAATTCGGGTCTGACGTCGGCCAATGCCGAGATTAATCTTGCTGCATCTGTGCAAGTTGACATGGACCTGGAAACGGCGACTGCGATATTGAAAATGATCGACATGCTTGAAGAGCTGGACGATGTGCAGAACGTCTATACTAACGCCAACTTTACGCAAGAGCTGATGCAGCAGATGGAGAGCTGACAGCCGCCGTCAACCGCCCGTGCCCCGTTCAGATCAATTATGCGTGCTCCCCCTTTTCTAAGTTCAGGCCGCCGATTCGATTTCGCGGCCTCACTCGTTCGATGCAAAATTAAGCTGCTAAAATGGTAATATTTCATAACCCGGTGCTCGGGCATTCACTAATATATTCATAACGTATCAAATTAAAGCGGATCGCTTTGCTTGGAAAAGCCGGAGTGTAATACAAAATGAAGTTAACCCATGCCATTGTGTTTGGTCTGCTCGCTGCCCTGGTATTGGTAGCCGTGATATCGTTCCGGTCGCAGGCGCAACTGGAATGGATTGCAGATCACGGTATGCTCATGATTGTGGCGATCGGCGTGGTCGGGCTTGTAGGTGCCCGTCAGAAAGCGCCTGCCAGTATCCAATAGTGAACGTTTTTCGGCGGCCTTTCTCGAGTGCCGTTTCTTTTATCTTTGAAGCATAAACTTATGAAATTAGTACAAATTAGGGATGACTCCTGCTTCATTGCTGCTAGACTAGTCTGCATTATATTGAACTATAGGGCTGTCATCAGTGTCGATTGTGCTTGGTATCGATCCTGGTTCTCGTGTCACCGGTTATGGCGTCATTTGCTCGCAAGGCTCGCAACTCACCTACATTGATAGCGGCTGTATACGCACCGAAGCGGCAGAGAATCTGAGTGAAAAACTGGATCTTATTTACCGCGGAATCTCCCAGATAATTCAATTGCACTCGCCCCAGGAAGTGGGGGTTGAGCAAGTATTCATGGCACGCAATGCCGATTCTGCCTTAAAATTAGGTCAGGCGAGGGGCGCTGCCATCGTCGCATGTACTTACCAAAAGCTTCCCGTGTACGAATACTCCGCGCGCCAGGTAAAGCAGTCTGTGGTTGGAACCGGTGCAGCGGATAAAACACAGGTTCAGGTTATGATCTGCCACTTACTAAACCTTACTAAAACGCCTCAGTCCGACGCAGCGGATGCGCTGGGTGTGGCCGTATGTCACACGCACATGACTCAAGGTCTCATAAAGTTGGCAGGAGCCAAGAAAATCCGCAGAGGTCGAGTTAGGCGCTGATAGCCTCGCCAGAGCCGGCGCTTCGCAACCAGCCTCGTTGACGAACTAAACGAACTACTACTAATAGGTAGCTTAAAACAGAATATGATCGGTCGTATTAAAGGCACCATAATCGAAAAGCAAGCCCCGCTACTTTTAGTCGATGTGAGCGGTGTTGGATATGAGCTGGAAGCGCCGATGACCACCTTTTACCAATTGCCTGAAATAGGAAGTGAAGTGCTACTGCATACTCACTTTGTTGTCAGGGAAGATGCCCAGCTGTTATTCGGGTTCTTCAGCAAATCCGAACGGGCGTTGTTTCGGGTATTAATCAAGGTAAATGGAGTTGGCCCTAAGATGGCATTAGCGATCCTATCCGGCATTGAAAGCGCTGAATTTGTGCGCTGCGTGCAGGATCACGATATAAACACCCTGGTAAAATTGCCAGGTGTGGGCAAAAAAACCGCTGAGCGTTTAGTAATTGAAATGCAGGACAAACTCAAAGAATTCAGCGAATTCCAGATGCAACCGACATTGACGCCGGTCACCGGCATTATAAGAACCCCTCGTGTAGAGATAACCGACGCAGAAAGCGCGTTGATTGCACTGGGTTATAAACCCCAGGAAGCAGCCAAAGCAATTGCAGCTCTGGAAACGGAAGGGTTAAAAAGCGAAGACATCATTCGGCAAGCACTCAAACGAATGGTGAACTAGTCTGCAACAAAATAGGATTCCTGACTCAGACTATGATCGAATCAGATCGATTGATTTCGCCGGTACCTGAACCGGACGATGCACATGACCGCGCCATCAGGCCGGGAACCCTGGCGGAATATACCGGCCAGGCAGCGGTGCGCGAGCAAATGGAAATTTTTATTTCTGCTGCCAAAGGTCGGCAGGAAGCGCTCGACCATACATTAATTTTCGGGCCTCCCGGCTTAGGTAAAACCACGTTGGCGAATATCATCGCCAACGAAATGGGAGGTAGTCTGAAAAGTACGTCTGGTCCGGTATTGGAGCGTGCGGGAGATCTGGCCGCCATGCTTACCAATCTTGAGCATGGCGATGTGCTGTTCGTGGACGAGATACATCGTTTAAGCCCGGTGGTGGAAGAAATACTCTATCCGGCGATGGAAGATTATCAGCTAGACATAATGATAGGCGAAGGGCCTGCGGCCCGCTCTATTAAGATCGATTTACCACCATTTACCCTGGTGGGCGCGACTACTCGGGCCGGATTGCTTACGTCACCGTTAAGGGATCGTTTTGGGATTGTGCAGCGTCTCGAATTTTATTCAGTGGACGAACTCGCCAAAATCGTTAATCGCTCCGCTGGCATTCTCGGGTTGGCTATGGAGCATCAGGGTGCAGTGGAAATCGCCAGGCGCAGCCGTGGTACGCCAAGGATTGCTAACAGGCTATTACGCCGAGTGCGGGATTATGCCGAAGTAAAAAGTGATGGTCGGATTACGGCGGATGTTGCCGCCCGCGCGCTGGATATGCTGAAGGTAGATTGCCATGGTTTCGACACGATGGATCGCCGTTTACTTCTGACCATCATGGAAAAGTTTGATGGTGGCCCGGTGGGAGTTGAAAACCTGGCTGCGGCAATCAGTGAAGAAGCCGGAACACTCGAAGATGTCGTTGAACCCTATTTGATACAGCAGGGATTCATCATGCGCACCCCTCGCGGGCGTGTTGCTACTCGCCAGGCCTATCTGCATTTTGGTCTCAAGCCGCCGGCATCAATGAATGCGAACAGCGGAGACCTGTTTCAGGATGAGTGAATTTTTCATCAGATCACGGGTCTACATCGAAGACACAGATGCCGGTGGTATCGTCTATTATGTAAATTATCTGAAGTTTATGGAGCGTGCTCGTACAGAGTTATTACGCACTTTGGGCTCACAATTCGGCGATCTCAGGCAAAACAGGCTGCAATACGTCGTGCATAGCCTGGACGCCCGCTATATAAAACCAGCCTTGATGGATGACGAATTGGTGATTACCGCCAGCGTGCAAAAATTGGGGCGTGCCTACATAGAGTTTCATCAACAGGTAAAACGAGACGATGAAGTAATATGTGATGCTTGCATAAAAGTCGCTTGCGTCGATACTGAACAACTTAAACCGGTTGCTATTCCGGAATCATTAGCGAATCAATTTAAAGCGTTTAAACTTAACGCAGAAGCCAAATAACAAGATCCCAGAAGGAGATAGACCAACGTGGAAAACATGTCTGTGTTGAGCCTGATAATCAATGCCTCGATTGTAGTGCAGCTGGTTATGCTCATTTTATTTTCACTCTCCTTGATTTCCTGGTACATGATCTGGCAAAGGCAATCCATTTTGTCCAAAACGAAGCGCGCACTGAATGATTTTGAGGAGCGGTTCTGGTCCGGCATCGATTTGTCCAGATTATTTGTCCAAGTCAATACCGAACCGAACGATTACAGTGGCGAAGAAAATATTTTTCGTGCCGGGTTTAAAGAATTTGCCCGTTTGAGGAAAGGCTCCACCAGTGATGCCGAGTCGGTAATGGCGGGCACTGAAAGGTCGATGCGGGTAGCCTTGTTGCGCGAGCAGCAAAAGCTGGAAATGCACTTGCCTTTTTTGGCCACCGTGGGATCAACCAGCCCGTACATCGGTTTGTTCGGCACGGTGTGGGGGATTATGCACTCCTTTCTGGCTCTGGCAAACGAAAACCAAGCGACGCTTTCTCTCGTCGCTCCCGGTATTGCCGAAGCACTGATTGCCACTGCAATCGGTTTGTTCGCGGCCATTCCTGCGGTAATTGGCTATAACCGATTCTCATCATCGGTCGATTCCCTTCTGCACAGTTACGAGACATTTATGGACGAGTTTTCCAGCATACTGCATCGTAAGGCGCATTCATCGGATGCTGATCTCAAGGGCAACGCAGGAATCTGATTATGTCCACAAAGCGCACAACTGTTCGGCGAAAGCCAATATCCGATATCAACGTTGTTCCCTATATCGACGTCATGCTGGTGTTGCTGGTTGTGTTCATGATTACAGCTCCGATGATGACAGCGGGCGTAAAAGTGGATCTCCCGGATGCCGATGCTGAACCGTTGGTGTTACCCAAAAACGAGCAGTTTGTGATTGTTTCAGTTAACCAGAATGGGCAATACTTTTTAAGCGTTGATGAAGAGAACCAGCAACCCAAGCCTTTGCCGGACATCATTAAAGCGGTATCCGACATTAAACGGGCAAAGCCGGACACGCCGGTGTTAATGGAGGGGGACGAACGGGTTGCTTATGGGTTGGTGATGCGGATGATGATCGGGTTGCAACAAGCCGGGGTCAATGATGTTGGCTTGGTTACCGAAAGCGGTTTGAAGGAGTAGTTCTTGTCCTTTGTGAAGGTGGATCCGGCAGCTCTGGTCAAGGCAGTTTTAGTGCATGCTATGGTGTTGGCGTTGTTGTTTTTCAATTGGCCCAGCAGCGACGAGATAATAAAAAGCAAACCACTGCCCAAACACGTGACAGCAGTGGTGGTTGAAAAACCTAAACCTAAAGTGCAGCCAGCACCGAAGCCGAAAGTTGCGCCAAAACCGAAACCGGAGCCAAAACCGAAACCAAAACCGAAACCGGAGCCAAAACCGAAACCAGAGCCCAAGCCAGAGCCCAAGCCAGAGCCCAAGCCAGAGCCCAAGCCAGAGCCGCCTCAGGAACAGTTGGATTCGTTTAGTGATATTTTAAAGCAGGAAATGGAGTCGATCGAAAAAGACCAGCCTGCGACACCGGCGAATAACCAGGACCAATCCGCTCAGGAAATGGATGAAATTCTTCAGTACAAGGGGCTGATCCAACAAACCGTGCAACGGTATTGGCGTCGCCCACCAGGTGCAAGAAACGATATGACCGTGGTATTGGATATACAGTTGTTACCCGGTGGCGAACTTAAATCGGTGCGGATTGAAGATTCCAGCGGCAACCAGGCGTTCGATAATTCGGCAATGTTGGCGGTGCAAAGTGCGGGTAGGTTCAGTGTGCCTCCGGACCCCAAATTATTTGATCGCCATTTCAGAGCGTTTAAAATGCGATTTAAACCTGGGGATTTGAGATACTAGCTTTCATCTGGCTCAACTGCCGATGGATGTATTGTTTAAGACTAACCAGCAAATGCTGAGAGAGTGTATGAAGCGTTTATCAATAGTAAATCTTGTTGTTCTTATGAGTGTCTTAACGCTCTTTTCCATATCGGCGCGAGCAGAGCTGATAATTGAAATAACCGAGGGCGTGACTGATGCCACCTCAATAGCGGTTGTTCCGTTTGCCTGGAGTGGAAACAGGCTACCGGAAGACGTAGCGCAAATCGTGTCTGCGGACCTGCACCGCTCGGGGCAGTTCGCGCCGCTGGACCGATCCCGGATGCTGAGTCTGCCGACCGACGAAAGTCAGGTTTTCTACCGTGATTGGCAATCCAAAAGCAACGGTGCCGAATATCTGGTTATTGGAAAAATGTCTTCTACCAGCGACGGCAAATATCGGGTCGATTATCAGCTTTTCGACATATTCCAAAAGAAAATGGTGAAAAAATGGTACGTAAGCGGCGACGACCTGCGTGCCATGGCGCACTACATCAGCGATACACTTTATAAAGAGTTAACCGGTGTGCGCGGCGCGTTCTCTACTAAGATGGTGTATGTCACCATGGAATATTTGCAGGAAGCGGGTAAAAGGGTGCAGCGGTATCGCCTTTATCTGGCCGATGTTGATGGCCACAATGAGCGCATAATGTTGGAATCAAGCGAGCCGATTCTTTCACCGAGCTGGGCGCCGAACGGACGACACATTACCTATGTTTCGTTTGAAACAACGAGACCAGCAATCTATATCATGGACACGAAAACCCGAAAATCCCAGAAAATCACTGGTTTTGCGGGATTAAATGGCGCGCCGAGATTCTCGCCGGACGGGAAAAGTTTGGCCATGGTCTTGTCAAAGGACGGCAATCCGGAAATCTATACAATGAATTTGACGACAGGAAAAGTGAAGCGGATTACCAACCACTACGCTATCGATACAGAACCGGCTTGGTCCCCGGATGGAGAGAGTTTGATATATACCTCCGAGCGGGGCGGGTCGCCACAAATATATCGACAATATCTTGATTCCGGAAAGGTTGAGCGCTTAACATTCGAAGGCAGTTACAATGCGCGACCGGTTTTAACACCGGACGGCCGGTTTTTGGCGATGGTGCATCGTTCCAACGGAATATTTCACATCGCAGTGCAGGATTTAGTGAGAGGGACTTTTAATGTGCTGACAGAAACCGATTTGGATGAATCTCCCAGTATTGCTCCGAATGCCAGTATGATCATTTACGCAACGACGGATAAAGGAAGCGGGGTGTTGGCTGCGGTTTCCCTGGATGGAAGAGTGAAAGTTAAGCTGCCGTCCAGAACCGGAGATGTAAGGGAGCCTGCCTGGTCGCCATTTATGTAAAAAAAAAGTTGTTTGTTATTGATTTGTTGTAATATTGTTTAAAATGTTTAATCGAACCACTACTATTTGTCTGGTGTTCCTCTGTTAGGAGTTATATATGTCCATGTTCAATCGTAACTACATTTTGGCCCTGATCGCTGCATTCGCAATTTCAGCTTGTAGCTCAACCCCCGAAGATACGACCGATGATTTATCCTCGGCAGCGTCACAAGAAGATTACTCAGATTCTGATAGCCAAGTAGACGGCGGAGCAATGGGTAGCGGTGAGTACGCAGCAGAGGAAGCGACCGACCCCGCACTAGAAGAAAGAGTTGTATACTTCGATTTCGATAAAGCCAGTATTCGTCCTGATGCCATCGCCACTTTGCAGGCGCACGCCTCGTACCTGTCCAGCACGCCAGCAGCGCGTTTGCGGGTGGAAGGTCATGCTGATGAGCGCGGCACCCGCGAATACAATATGGCATTAGGCGAGCGTCGAGCGAAGGCAGCAGCCAGTTTCCTGGCAGCCAATGGCGCATCAGCCTCGCAACTTGAAATCATCAGTTACGGTGAAGAGCGTCCAATTGCTCTGGGGCATGATGATGGTTCCTGGTCTCAGAATCGTCGTGCTGAATTGAAATACACCGCTGAAGCCCCATAAGCGCCACGCAGAGTATTAAATGCAGAAAGCTTTCGTATTGTTTCTACTATCTACGGTCACCGCTGTTGCGGTGGCCGTTCCTCCCTATGAGCCATTACCGGGTTCAGCCAGCGCTCAGGTGCAAACCAACACCGACAAAACCAGGTCGGCCGGTTCCGGCTCTCAAAGTGGTTCGGGTAATGGTTCAGGGCTGGGTTATAAGTCCGCAGTGGATTCCGGTTCGGAATCCACCGGTGGTCCTACGTTAAATACCGGCTCAAATTGGGAGACGTATTCGCAGATTCAGCAAATGCAGCAAGAACTTCAGGAAGTTCGCGGCATGGTTGAAGAATTGAACCATCAAATCAAACTTATGCAAAAGCAGGGTCGCGAGCGTTATTTGGACCTGGATATGCGCATCAACAAGTTGGGAGGAGAGTCTTCTGATCCTGATTCCTCCGCAAGGAGGGGCAATTCCGTCCCAAAGATGGATGACAAAGAGCTATATGAGCATACCAGCTCTTTGCGTAAACAAGGCAAGTACGATGAGGCCATTTCGGGTTTCCATCAATTGCTCAGTCAATCACCAAAAGGGATGTATGCTCCCTACGCCGAGTATTGGTTGGGTGAGCTTTACATGGTGTCAAAACCTGCCAGTATCGAAAAGTCCAAGCGGCATTTTATCAACCTTCTTGCAGGCTATCCGGGGCATGTGAAAGTACCGGACGCCATGTTTAAATTGGGTAAATTGTATGCAGGGCAAGGCGAAACCGGCAAAGCGAAAAGTGTTCTGAGCGAGCTGGTTAATAAATATCCTGATAAATCCGCGGCAAAATTGGCGAAGGATTTGTTAAAAACCCTGTAAAGCGGTTGAACCTTCAGTTAAGATTGCGCGTTTTCCGTTCTGGGTATCAGCGTGTCGCAACTCCGTATCACCGAAATATTCTATTCTCTGCAAGGCGAAGCCCGAACCATTGGGCTACCGACCGTGTTCGTACGCCTCACCGGTTGCCCTCTCAGATGTCAATATTGTGATACCGAATACGCCTTTTCAGGCGGCGAAATGCGCTCATTACAGCAGATTCTTGATCAGGTGAACTCCTATAGCCCCCGGTATGTGACTGTTACGGGCGGCGAACCGTTGGCGCAACCGAATTGTATTCCGTTATTGTCTCAGTTGTGCGATCTGGGTTTGGAGGTTTCTCTGGAAACCAGTGGTGCGCTGGACGTGAGTGAAGTCGATTCCCGGGTTAGTATCGTGCTTGATCTAAAAACGCCGGGCTCCGGTGAAATGCATCGCAACCTGTATTCCAATCTTGAACATCTGAAGCCAAAAGATCAGATCAAATTTGTCATCTGTGGCCGCCAGGATTACCAATGGGCCAAAATGCAGTTGAGCCAATTGAAATTGGACTTGCTAGTGGGGGACGTGCTGTTTTCGCCCAGCCATCAGGCAATCGAACCCGCTGATCTGGCTAATTGGATTGTCGAAGACAACTTGCCCGTTCGTTTCCAATTGCAACTACACAAGATTTTATGGGCTGACCAGCCGGGGTATTAGACCGGTTTTCAGGAGGCATCAGACTGATATGACTGCAAAAAAAGCCGTTGTTTTGTTATCCGGTGGGCTGGATTCTGCCACTTGCCTGGCCATAGCGAGCTCTCAGGGGTACGATTGTTATGCAATGAGTTTCGATTACGGGCAGCGACATGAATCGGAGCTTGCGGCTGCGCTGCGGGTAGTCGGTGCATTGGGTGCAAAAGATTTCAAAACTATTCGTATCAATATGGGCGATATTGGAGGGTCTGCGCTAACGGACAGTAACATCGCTGTCCCCGAGCTGCCAACCGAGGGTATTCCGGTGACCTATGTACCTGCCCGTAATACCGTATTTTTATCCCTGGCGTTAGGTTGGGCGGAGGTGTTGGATGCCGATGCAATATTTATCGGCGTTAACGCGGTGGATTATTCCGGTTATCCGGATTGTCGTCCTGAGTTTATAGCCGCATTCGAACACTTGTCCAACGTCGCGACCAAAAAAGGAGTGGAGGGCAGGCCTCTGATTATTAAAGCGCCCCTGCTCACTCTGTCGAAGGGCGAAATAATCCGCAAGGGTATTGAGCTTGGGGTGGATTACAGCCTGACGGTTTCATGCTACCAGGCGGACCACAATGGGCTTGCCTGCGGTCGCTGTGATAGTTGCCGTTTACGAAGCGAGGGATTTAAGCAGGCTGGCGTGACGGATCCTACACAGTACCAGTAGCGGACGGCCAAACTCCGGGATTGTGACAGTAAAAGCAAAATCGTAATTATTTCAGGCGTTTTGGGCCATTTTAGAGCAAAAAACACACTGCAGCAAAAAAGATGATAGAAATCAAGGCCATAAAATTGAAAAAAAGCCTTGTGATTTAATTTCTAACCAGTAATATACGCATCCGTCGAAGGGTCGTTAGCTCAGTTGGTAGAGCAGTTGGCTTTTAACCAATTGGTCGCTGGTTCGAATCCAGCACGACCCACCATATTAAAAACAGCATTGAAACCGCACCGGTTGCAGAGAAAGCAAACCATCAGTGCGGTTTTTTTGTTTTAGCGCCTGGCAGCTACCCGCCGGTATCCAGGCTTGAAAGAAGCGAGCTCGGCCACCATATAACTAGCCAGTATCACATGCTCGCGGGTTGCAGTAGAATGAGCGCCGGAACACCAAGAATCTAACTACCCTGGGTATTAGCAGTAAGCGCGCTTCAAGAGGTCGAATTCATGAATACCACGGTTACGGATATTGTTAGGGATCACCTGGATGGCAGCCATCTTCAAAGCAAGCTGTCTGATGCCGAGAAGCTAGACTACCGCAATCAGATTAAGGTCTTGTTGAAACAGCAAAATGCGGTGTTGGTCGCTCACTATTACACCGACCCTGATCTGCAATCTCTGGCTGAAGAGACTGGGGGTTGCGTTTCTGACTCCCTTGAAATGGCACGTTTCGGTAAGCAGCACCCGGCAACGACTCTGGTAGTGGCCGGTGTTAAATTTATGGGTGAAACCGCTAAAATCCTGAGTCCCGAGAAAACAGTACTGATGCCCACCCTGGAAGCAACCTGCTCCCTCGACCTCGGTTGTCCTGTGGACGAATTCAGTGCCTTTTGCGATGAGCATCCCGATCGCGAGGTGGTGGTCTATGCCAATACCTCGGCGGCGGTGAAAGCCAGGTCGGACTGGGTTGTTACCTCAAGTATCGCTTTGGAGCTGGTTGAGCATCTACACAACCAGGGTAAGAAAATCCTTTGGGCGCCGGATAAACACTTGGGTGCTTACGTTCAGCGTGAAACGGGGGCTGACGTGTTGCTCTGGGATAGCGCTTGTATAGTTCACGATGAGTTTAAAGCGAAAGGCCTTCAGGACTTGAAAAAGGTTTATCCGGATGCCGCTGTTCTTGTACACCCGGAATCACCGGAGTCGGTAGTGAACCTGGCTGATGTGGTGGGATCCACCTCTCAGCTGATACAGGCCGCTCAGAAAATGGAAAACAGCACGTTCATCGTTGCAACGGACCGAGGCATTTTCTATAAAATGCAGCAGCAGGCACCCGGTAAACTGCTTATTGAAGCGCCTACCGGAGGTAACGGTGCAACATGCCGTTCTTGTGCTCACTGCCCGTGGATGGCAATGAATGCACTGGATAATCTTACGCTGGAGCTGAAAAATCACAGTAACGAAGTGCATGTGGATGCAGCCTTGATTGAGCAGGCAATGATTCCGTTGAATCGTATGCTGGATTTTGCGAAGCGCTAGAATTCCATATCGCGCATGGAATTCTCCATCTCGGCAATGCGCTCGGTTATTCTTGCTGTCATCTGAAAGTTTTCTCTGGCCAGGGGGAGGGCATAACGTAATTGCTCAACGGCCCGTTGCACATGCCCATAGAGAAAGTAATATTCTGCTTTGGACTGGTAAACCCCGAGGCGGTCTTTGGCTTTACCCTGAGCTTCTGCCAGCATGAACCACAGTATGGGCCAGGTTTCATGCAAGGTAATTTGTTCGCGCAGAATTTTAATGGACTGATCGGTCTGGCCTCTGTGTGTTAAGGCGTCTGCATAGTGGAGGCTCAATGCGTAGTTCTGGGGTGAATAACCAAGCCCTTCTTCCAGCACTTTGATTGCCTCCGGGTAACGGCCCGCTTTATTGAGTATCTCGGCCTGGGTTGCGATATAGGTAATGCGCTGCGGCCGTCGCTTCAGAAGCTCAGCCATATTCTGAAGGGCTTTGTCCAGTTGGTTGGTTTTCATATATGCGCACGCCAAACCGTATTCATTCACTTCCAGAAATTGCTTACTGTCCGCTTTTTGTTTTTCAAGATCATTGATCATGGCGTTGCCGTCTCTGGCAAAATCCACTTCCACCCGCACTTTCATCAAACTGAACTCAAGTGAGTTGGCCGAGTCCTGTGCCGGGTATTTTGCTGCTCTGCTTCGGGCGTCCGTGATGCGGGATTCGGTGACGGGATGCGTCAGCAGGAATTCCGGAGGCAAATCACCATAGAAGCGCATGCTACGTTGTAAGGATTCGAAAAAGTCAGCCATGGCGGCCGGATTCATACCGGCATTCACCAGCGTTTGCATACCTACACGATCGGCTTCTTGCTCGTTGGAGCGACTGAACCTCAGCTGCGAATCAATCGAGGCAGCCTGCGTTGTGGCCAGTGCCGCCATACCCGCGTCAGCACCGGCGGTGGCGGCCAGTACGACGCTGGCCAGTAGGGCCGCCATGCTGGCCCAGGACGTTTGCTGGGAGTGTTCCAGTCCACGCGCAAAATGACGTTGACTCAGGTGGGCGAGTTCGTGGGCGATGACACCTGCTAACTCGTCCTCCGTGCGCGCGTTCATCAGCAATCCGCCGTTCAGTCCCATGACGCCACCGGGAGCTGCGAAAGCATTAATGGCGGGGCTGTTAAGCACGATCAGTTCGATATTTGGCTGGTCCAGGTCGCTGGACGACGCTAAGTGGTATACCAGTGTATTCAGGTAATTGTGCACCAGGGGGTCATGAATGACGGGGGCTTGCGAACGGAGTTGTCTCAGCCAGGCGCGACCCAGCCGGTACTCCTGTTCCGGGCTGATAATGGCCGAGCTGGCATCACCCAGAGAGGGTAACGTGTTGCTGGCGGTAGCATAAGCGCGGGACAGGGACGAAGAACACAAGCTTAAAATCAAAATCAGCCTGGTTGCCAGCATCAATCTATACTGCAAGTTCATATTCAATTTCTAGCGTTCGCCGTCCCGGAATCTGGAAGATTAGACAAAAGCTTTTTGATAAAGTTTTCGCCGGATTAGGATTAGGTTACTCTTATCTTATTAGGGTAGCAGATGCAGAATATCAGACCTAGCCATATATGGTGATCGGAGATTGTCTGTAACATTAGGGTCAATGCTTGTATAGTGACGGCCCCTTCAAACTGTGAGCAGGTGAGATGGACGCGGTGCCGGATCTGGACGCGCGGGGAATGAATTGCCCGCTGCCGTTATTGAAATTGAAGCAACGACTAAACCAAATGGAAGTGGGTGACCGGATTCACGTCAAAACCACCGATCCCGGCTCGGTCAGGGATTTCGCTGCCTTTGCTCAACAGGTCGGTCACATCATTCACGAACAAGATCACCGGAACGGTGAGTATTTGTTTTTAATTGAAAAATTAGCTTAGGGCTTTTCAGTACCATCTATGTTTCAGATTTTTAGTGACTGGTATAAAGAATATTTTTCCAATCGAGAAGCGGTCGTTTTAATTCTGTTGCTTGCGGTCGGCTTAACCATCGTTGTGACAATGGGTTCAATTTTAGCGCCTGTTCTCACCGCCATTGTGTTGGCGTACCTGTTGCAGGGCATGATCAGTTTCCTGGTCAGCAAGAAAGTGCCCTGGTTTGCTTCCCTGCTTTTCACTTATGTGTTGTTCCTGGCGGCGCAGGTTTCCTTGCTGTTTGTGCTGGTGCCTCTGGCCTGGGGCCAGTTAGTCCGTTTGTTCAATGATCAGGTGCCCAGAATGCTATATGAGGCGAACCTGTTTCTGAATATGTTGCCGCAGCGTTATCCGGAACTGGTCTCGGAGCAGTGGGTGAAAGAGATCAGCACCCTGACCTCCACTACGTTGAAAAGCCTGGGAGAATCCGTGCTGACCTTTTCAGTATCGAGCATTCCCAACCTGATGGGTATACTGATCTTTTTGGTATTGGTGCCAATGCTGGTGTTTTTTTTCCTCAAAGATAAAGACCGTATGATTAATTGGGTGGATAGCTATTTACCTCAGGACAGGCCTTTTATTTCCCGCGTTATCAAAGAAATGGACGTCCAAATATCGAATTATGTGCGAGGGAAAGCGCTAGAGATACTGATAGTAGGTTCAGTTACGTACGTGACATTTGTTCTTTTAGGTGTGAACTACGCCGCTTTGCTCGGCATGCTGGTGGGGTTAAGTGTCGTGGTGCCTTATATCGGCGCAACGGTCGTGACTATTCCTGTCGCGGTAGTAGCCTACTTTCAGTTCGGCTGGGGGCCTGAGTTTATGTGGGTATTGGTCTCATACGGCATAATACAAGGATTGGACGGTAACCTGCTGGTACCCATATTGTTTTCCGAAGCGGTTAATCTTCACCCAGTAGCAATTATTACGGCTGTTTTGGTGTTCGGAGGTTTTTGGGGGCTTTGGGGGGTGTTTTTTGCCATCCCACTAGCAACGTTGGTGAAGGCCGTGTTTTCCTCCTGGCCCAGGGAGCCCATACCGGTGCTGGTAAAATCCGGGTCGGTTCCCTCACCGGGGCAGGACGGGGGCCTCCTTTGATGCCCGGGGCGTTAGTCCGTTGCTTCGGCCGCCTCCAGCACCTCTTCAACGTGGCCGTTGACGCGGACCTTGCGCCATTCGCGGCGTAAAACACCACTTGAGTCAATCAGGAAGGTGCTGCGTTCCACGCCCTGGATCTGTTTGCCATACATATTTAATGGTTGGATTACTTCAAACATTCGGCAAAGGTAGGCATCGGTGTCTGAAATCAATTCGAAGGGAAATTGATATTGCGCCCTGAATTGTTCATGGGATTTGAGGATGTCTTTGGAGACACCGAAAATCAGAGTTTTCGCTTTCTTAAAGTCCTCGTAGTAGTCTCTGAAATCCAGGCCCTCTGTGGTGCAGCCAGGAGTGTTGTCTTTCGGATAAAAGTACAGAACCACTTTCCAGCCTTTCAGCCTGGATAAAACGATGTCTTTTGAGCTGGTTGCTTGTGCCGCAAAATCCGGGACTGGTTTACCGATCTCAACGAATGCCATTGACTCCTCCTAAGCCCGTCTTGGTTTTTGTTTTAGACCTGTTGCTAGTTCCTCGCTGGCTTAACGGCGAGGTTCTATGGTTGCATCCAGGTTACGTTCATCACAAAAGGAAACGAAAGCTTCTTTTAACGAGGCAATCGCAGAATTTGCTGGTACGTTTACTGACATTTCCAACGAGAACATGGCCGTTCCCGTATGTGCTGCAGCATAGGTGCCCGTTTCCATTTCTTCAATATTTATGTTGCGGTCACTAAAAAAGCCGGCGATTTCACGAACGATGCCGGGATGATCCAACGAAACAACCACTACCTGATAGGGGTAGCCGATATCGGCTAATTGTCTGAGCTTTGTGCGCTTTAGGATCGTGGTGAGGTGGAACTGGTCGGCAATTTCGGGGAAAAGAGCTTCGGCGGCGGCAATGTCATCAGGTTGTCCGCTTATCAGCATGATTAAAGCGAATTCACCACCTAATACGGTCATGCGGGTGTCGAGGATGTTGCAATTAGCCTCACTGGCCGCTTGCGACAGGCCGTTGATGATGCCCGCGCGATCTTCCCCGATGGCAGAGATAACCAAATATTCATTCATCAATATCAGTCTCTTAGATTATTTAGCACCATCTCACGGTCTCGATTTCCGTTATTCTGAGTGCTTATAACCGTTTATTTGATGAAATTCAGTTTAGCATCGGTATTTAGGAACAACTAGCTGAAAAAGCTAGAAATATTAGTTAATGGTTGTTTTCGTCTTTCCGGTTGCGGGGATTTTCGCGTTGGGCTGGCGGAGATGCTTGTTATTGTCTAAACGCCTAAGTACCATACCCGTTTATTTTTACCAGGCGGAGAGCTTAGAGCGGATGATAACTGGCAGCATGGTGGCCTTGGTTACGCCAATGAATGCGGATGACAGCATTGATTGGGATAGCTTGGCGAACTTGACAGATATGCACATAGAGCAGGGCACGAATGCAATCGTTGCGGTGGGCACGACAGGTGAGTCTGCAACCCTGAATGTGAGTGAACATTGCGCCGTTATCAAGTTTGTTGTGGAGCGGGCCGGAGGGAAGATTCCCGTGATTGCCGGTACCGGAGCCAACTCCACCAGTGAAGCCATTGAGCTCACCGAAGCGGCTAAGTCCGCGGGTGCCGATGCCTGCTTATTGGTTGCACCGTATTATAACAAGCCGACCCAGGAAGGTTTGTATCGGCATCACATGGCGATTGCCAACGCAGTGGAGATACCGCAGATTCTGTACAACGTACCGGGACGCACCGTGTGCGATATGCTGCCGGAAACCGTTCAACGTTTACACGCGCACAGAAATATCGTGGGCATAAAAGAGGCCACCGGCAAACTGGACCGGGGGCAAGCGATACTTGAATTGTGTAGCGGTGATTTTTTGCTGTATTCCGGCGACGATGCCACTGCGATGGAACTTATGTTGCTAGGTGCTAAAGGAAATATATCGGTCACAGCGAACGTTGCACCCAAAGCAATGTCTGATCTTTGCGCAGCGGCAATGGCCGGGAATCGCTCTGAGGCGGAGACCATAAACCAGCCATTGCTGGGATTACACCAAACACTGTTTTTAGAGGCGAATCCGATCCCTGTGAAATGGGCATTGCAGCAGATGGGTTTGATTAAGGAAGGTATCCGATTGCCTCTTACCCCCTTTTCTGAGCAGTATCATGCGCCTGTGCTGGATGCCATGAGACAGGCTGGCATTCTGTAGAATTATAATATCCGGAGAGCTTAATGCACATTTTGCGACAGGCGGTGCTAGCGGTACTGCTGATTGCGTTATCGGGTTGTTCCTATTTTTTTGGTGATGAGGGGCAGTTTCGGGAAAAATCATTGGATTATCAGGAGGCGAAGAGCATCGAGCCGTTACGGGTACCCGATGGTGTCCAGACCAAACCGACCAAGCAGCGTTATCCCATTCCGAATGTGGTTGCTAACGATGCATTTATCCCGAAAGACAGTGGCTCCGTCCCAAGGCCGCGCACATTGGCGAACCTGGACCAGGATGCAGGCCTGGAGTTGCGTAAGGACGATCAGCTTTACTGGCTAATAGCCGAGCGGGATAGCGCAGAATTATGGCCTCAGCTGGTGGAGTTTGTGGAAAGCAATTCGTTCGTTGTTGATGTCAACAATCCTGAAGCGGGCATTCTGGAAACCGACTGGTTAAAACCGCGGCTGCTGGAAAACGACCGCGGTGTCTGGAAATCCTTTAAGCGTCTTTTCACCGGGGCGGGCAGCCAGGAGTTGAGGGATAAGTTCAGAATTCAGGTGACCTCCGGCAAGCGTGCAGAGGGCAATATTATCAGTATTAACCATGTGCGTAATAAATTACCGTTGCCGGAGCAGGTGGAATGGCCGGTTATTCCGGATGATCCGGATCTGGTCCATATCGTGTATGAAGAGATGATGGAATTTTTGAGCGATGATGCCCGCCGTCAGGGCACATCTGTGCTCTCCCAGGATTTGAAATCGGTTCCGAAATACACCATGACCCGGGATGGTAATGATTATCCGGTTCTGGTTATCAATCTGGACTTCAACCATGCCTGGCTAGAAGTAGGGCAGGCCTTGGCGCTATCCAAGATTGCGGTGAAGGATCTTAACCGCAGCTTGGGCATCTATTACTTGGCAAGAACGGTGATGGTGAAGGATGAGGATGGGGACGAAGCTGCAAAAGAGCTGCAATTGCGGGTGATTCGCTCCGAGAGCGGGATTCAGGTTGCGGTCCAGCTTGATGACGACACCATTGCCCCGAAAGTGGAGTCCACACAAATCCTGAACGCATTAAGGGAGAAGCTCCAGTAGTGAAGTTCGCTTCCATAGGGAGTGGCAGCGAAGGTAACGGTACGCTGATCTGCTCTGGAGACGGGGACGTTATTCTGCTGGATTGCGGCTTTTCAGGCCGCGAAGCGGTGAAGCGTTTAGCCACCTTGAATTTGGGACTGGAAGATATTTCTGCCATTTTGGTAACCCATGAGCACAGTGATCATGTGAAAGGGGTTGCACTGTTAGCCAATAAAGGCAGAATTCCGGTGTATTGCACTTGGGGTACTTGGGCCGCTAAGCTCCATACGGTTCTGGATGAAAGTCTGTTGACGGTGATCAGTCCGCATCAGCGATTTAGCATAGGAAATATACTGGTACAGCCAGTGCCAGTGCCTCATGACGCCAGGGAACCCTGTCAGTTTATATTTGAATCTTCCGGCCAAAGGCTTGGAATTCTGACAGATGTCGGCAGCATTACGCCACATATGGTGGAGCAGTATCAGCGCTGTGATGCGCTAATGCTGGAATGCAACCACGATTTGAATATGTTGGCTGAAAGCGCCTATCCACCTTCCCTGAAAAGGCGGGTGGCGGGGCCGTTAGGCCATCTCAATAATCAGCAGGCCGCGGAAATGCTGGGGCAGCTGGATTGCAGCCGGTTGCAACATTTGGTGGCAACACACATCAGCCAAAAAAATAATCATCCTGAACTGGCTATGCAAGCCTTACGCGGTGTAGTCGGCTTCAGTCCGGACCGAATACGGATAGCCAAGCAATGCTCAGGGTTTGCGTGGCTGGAAATCGAAGTCCGTACTGTAGCATGTGGCAAGCAAACAATTACTAATTGAAAATAGATTAACATTGGGTGGGTAAATCAATGGAAAAGCGTGAAGAACTGTATAAAGGTAAAGCGAAATCCGTATATACAACGGATGATCCGGATGCGTTAGTGTTATTTTTCAGGAATGACACGTCGGCATTTGATGGCAAGAAGATTGAACAGCTTGATCGCAAGGGCATGGTTAATAACAAGTTCAATGCGTTTATCATGGAAAAGCTGGAAGCCGCAGGCATAGAAACCCATTTCACCAAACTGCTGAGTGACCAGGAGTCATTGGTCAAAAGCCTTAAAATGATGCCCTTGGAATGTGTGGTTAGGAATATTTCTGCAGGCAGTATTTGTCGGCGCCTTGGTGTTGAAGAGGGGTTAGATCTTAATCCACCAACCTTCGAGTTTTTCCTTAAAAACGATGACCTTGGTGACCCGATGGTTAATGAGTACCACATCAAGAGTTTTGGTTGGGCGGAAAAAGAACATGTGGAAAAAATGCAGGAGTTGACCTTCCAGGTAAATACTGTGCTGAAACAGTTGTTTCTGGAAGGGGGGATGCTGCTGGTGGACTACAAACTTGAGTTCGGCTTGTATCAGGGACGCGTGGTGTTGGGCGACGAGTTTACCCCTGATGGATGTCGTCTGTGGGATAAAGAGACTCGTAAAAAATTGGATAAAGACCGCTTTCGCCAGGGACTTGGTGGTGTCGTTGAAAGTTACGAAGAGGTCGGTGCTCGCTTGGGTATGAAGTTCGACTGACTTTGTTGAGTTAAGGATGTGAAAAGCGAAAACCGCAGTTGCTATACTGCGGTTTTTTTATGTGCCGCCTAGAAATGAAAAGTGGCTGCAATATAGGTCCCTTTGAGGTCGATATCCGCGTCCAGATCTTCCACGTCATCCAGCTCCATACCCAGATTCCGCATGCCGGCCTCCAGGCCTAATCCGAATCCAAAAACGTACCCGACATGCGCCCAGGCGTCATAAAGCTGCGCATCGCCAATGCCAATCCAATTCACTTCGGCGCCAAGATAGAGGCCGGTAACCGGAAGATCGAATCGGGCCTTGCCGTACAATAACGGGGCCGTAAAATCCAGATCCTCGTTTGCATTAAGGCTGATTCCCGGTAACAAAGGATGGCGCCCGAAAGCGCTTAATTCACCGTCAAATGTCCTTATGGTAAATCCTGCGTCCAGGCTGATCCAGTTATCGAGAATTTCGTAATATAAGGTTAGGTCGGTATGTGAAAAATCGATGTTGGTTGCGATAATTGATCCGATCGGGAATGTTGTGCCTCCGAAAGATATGTTTTCGCTCAATGTATTGGTAGCCGATTCCTGGATATCCGAGTGAGCTAATTTGATGTTAGGCAGAATAGGAATACCGTGTTCCAGCGCGATATAAATGTAATTGCCCCGGTCGCCGGATAATCCCAAATTCTGCTCCAGGTCCACGCTACTTGCTCCGGCTTGGTTCAGGTCGGTGAAGTCGCCGGACAAATCATAGTTGATCGAGCCGCCTCCCGCGTATATGCCGAACAAGGTGTCGGAGTAACTTGGTGGTGAAAGAGCCAGGCCCAAACCCAAAATGCCAGTGGTCGTCATTTTTTTCATATGTCACTCCATTTTTATTTTTTCTAATTCCAGTTTAGTCAACAGAATACCACAGTCTTTACAATGTGTTATTCATATCGGGCTGCCACTTTATTGAGCCCGGACAGCAGTATTTTCTCAAGAGCCGCTTTTACAATCAGTCCGGAAAGAGGGATAGGTAGTTTTGGCTCAAATTGGATGGTGTAGTGCAGTTTTGTTTTACCCTGGTACTCACTAAAAATCATGCGCCCCAAATGATTCTTCAGCGGGCTGCCTTTGGTTATGGTGTATTCCACGAGTTTGTCGGATTCGAAAGCGGTAACCGTCTCTTCGAACCCAGCGAAGGGGATAGGTGTGATACGTCTTACCGAGCCCACCCCATTGATATTTTGTACGCCGTCTTTTATTCGTACGACTTTTGCGCCGAGTACTTTTCCCATATTCTCATGATCGGATAGTTGGTTGAAAACTTCCGAAACGGGGGCATTGAACTCAACGTTCATTTGCAGAAATTGGCTGCTCACTCCGGGACTACTCCATTTGGGTTGATGTGTTTTCTAACGGGTTACAATGTTTGGAATTCGATACCTGCTTTCTGTAGCCGGTCAATTAACGCGACGCCGATACCGGAACCCGGTGTGACGATGCCATAGCATTTCGGTAACGACTTATCAAAAGCGAGGCTGAGAGCTGACTCTGCCAGCATCTTTGCTGTTTCGTCGTATCCTGGATCACCCCCGGACACCTGAGTCCACACATGCAGGCCGTTGGCTTCGCCAATGAAGTTGACTTTAAACCAGGATTTGGCCCTCGTTTCAGCGCTGGGTCCTTGCCCCGGGTCTTTTATTTTAAGTAACTTGTCGCGGCTGAACTTGAATTGGGAGAGGGCGACCAAGCCACCCGCACCGATGATACCGCCAACCAGTTTGGGAAGTTGTTTTACCAGCACATAGTGTCCGTACTCAAAGTCAGGGCCAAATTCTTTGCGGCTGGCTGCTGTGCGCTTCACCACTTGCGGGTCGATGGTTGGCAGGGGACATGCCCAGGCTTGATACGGTTTACAGTACTTCACCGATGGTTTCATGACTCGACTGCGACGGCGATCTGTCGGAATTGATTTTTTAGCTTTTTTCCAGGTTTTCCGCTTCTTCTGATATTCCCGGAATCGAGAGAATTGTGTGATTGCGGAGTGCCACGTGCCGCCGGAAAACGTGCCGCGCGCCTGAACAAAGCCTTCAACCTTTACCGGTAGCTTTCCGGCTGATTGTTCTCCCAGCTCTTTATTGAGGGCATGGACTGTGTAAAGGGCGCCCAGGTCATGGGGAATACTGTCGAAACCGCAGCTATTTATGATTTTTACTTTCTTGGCTTCCGCTTCAGCCTGATAGTCATGCTCCAGGCCCTCTACAAATTCGGGCTCTCCGGTTAAATCGACATAATGCGTGCCGGTCTCAATGCAGGCTTCCACCAAAGCTTCACCGTATTTCAGGTAAGGACCAACTGTGGTAATGACGACTTTGCTTTTGCCTGCCATTTCCACCAGGCTGGTAAAATCCGAGGAGTCGGCACGCAGTAGATCGATTGATATTTTGGGGCTTAAAGCCAGCAGAGCTTGTTTGCAGGCTTCCAGCTTTGGCGCATTGCGTCCGGCGATCGCGATTTTAAGCTTGCCCGCTTCTTTTGACTGGACCAGGTATTCTGCAGTTAATTTACCGGTAAACCCGGTAGCACCGAAAACGACGATGTCGTAGGCGCGCGCAGACGTTGGGTTTGCTGCTTTGTCGGCCATGTTACTCCCCTTGTTGCCGTGACTGTCAGATTTCTGTCAGAATTTGAAAGGATAAAACGAAGCCTAGAGTAAGCTGGATGAAACCGATGTTTCAAGCACTCCAGAGCACATATTGATAACAATAAATGGTTATCAACAGATGGAAGTAGGTTTGCGCGTGCCCAGGTTTTTTGTAGTAATCTCAATATGTTAAGTAGGTTTATGGGGTCGGGCGCGCGATGCAGTTTAAATAGTTGTCCTGATACAGAAGCTGTGACATTGTAGAGCGATGGGCGGAACGGATGCCTGATGACAATAATAATGTTTTAAACTTCGCCAGAAGCGAGGAGGGATTATGGTAGGCAGGACAATGGTTGTGAGTGACTGCATGAGTCGCAAAGTGGTCAGTTTCGATGTCCGGGATGATGTAGGGGACGTCGTTGCTACCTTGTTGGAGAATAAGATTACCGGAGCTCCGGTGCTTGATAAAGACAGAAACGTGATCGGCTTTATATCCGAACAAGATTGCATTAAAGAAATGCTGAATACCGCATTCTATTGCGATCTGACCGCCAATGCCGGCGACGTTATGACCCACGAGGTGCTAACAGTGCATCCAGGCATGCCGATAGCAGAGTTGGCTGAATTGCTGAGTAGCGCAAAGCCAAGGGTCTATCCGGTGGTGGATGAGGGTAGATTGGTGGGGATAATAAATCGTTCGGATGTTTTGCAGGAGCTGTATGATGCCAGCGTCCGTTGCCATCATCTGACTGACCAGAAAACAGCGTTATAGGGTTAGGCAGTCGCGTTCGGATCTGCGCCAACATCGCCTTGCCAGTCGAATGAATTACGGCTCGTATGCTTTTCGTGCGGGCCCGCGCTGCACATAATTTATGCAATTATATGAATACACGTTACCGTCTATTTTGCGCGGGGTAGATGTGACTGCCCGCGCTTTGCCTCTGGTCCCCGAATTAAAACTGTTCCTACTGCCTGATGATTATCCGACATACAATTTGGGCGCTGAGGATTATCAGCGACTGATGGAGAATCCGCCGTATTGGGCATACTGCTGGGGTGGTGGTCAGGCTTTGGCCCGCTGGCTCCTGAATAATAAGCGAGTATTGGCAGGTCGGCGTGTTGTGGATTTCGGCGCGGGTTCCGGGGTTGCCGGAATAGCCGCCGCATTGGCCGGGGCTGCAGAAGTCGTTGCGGTGGATATTGACCGCGATGCCTTGCAGGTGTGTGCCGCCAACGCCCGATTAAATAGTGTACAAATCAGAACTGAGAGCCATTATGTACCGAGCCCTCAAAGCTTGATGCTGGCTGCTGACGTTTGTTACGAATGTGACGGTTTTGAAACAGTAATTTGTCACCTGCAGGCTGGTGGGGACCTGTTAGTAGCAGAGTCCCGCCTTAGAAACCTATCTGATCGCTGGCCGAAATTAACAAAAACAGCGGAATTTAGGATACGAACCTACCCGGATCTGGACGAATCAGAACGCTATGACCGAGTGGACGTTTATAGCACCCTGAATGTCTAGAATTGCCTTATAAATCGAGCCGTTACAAAGCTCAACAATTCTTCACATAATGCCCGATGGATGCTCACGTACTAATCCAAAGTCCTCTGCTATATTGCTAATCACAGAAGCATAATAAAGATCTATTGTTCATACCGGACTCGCTTAAGAGCCTTGCCACCCAACCTGTGGAGACCACATTCATGCTGCCGGATGCGTCAAACAATCTGACCGCGACTATGCAGTGGAATTCGGCCGCGCGGAAAATGCCGGGGGCTCAGGTTTCAGGTCGGGATAGAATCCTGAGTGAGGGGTATAGTCAGGACGATATCAAAAACGGTTTCCGGGTGGATGTGGTTTCCCCGAAAGTCGCGCTGGGCGACCGACTCAAAATGGCTTGCGCTGCCTTATTCTCTATCGTAATTCCACTCGGTTTTATCTGCGCCTTATTTGCTACCACGGCCTACTGGCTAGGTTTAACCTGGCAAACATTCTCAGCCCGGGGGGAAAGCTTTACGCTGACCATGGGCGTGTATCTGGCCGGAGATGTATTTCTACTGGGATTTATTTTCGCCCTGATCCGCCGGTTGGTTCTGATCCGCCGTGGCGCGAAAAACTATTACGAATTAGCGCCTGAAGCTCAGCCAGAATTGCACGCCTTCATCAATTATATCGCGGACTTGCTGCAGGGCCCGAAACCACAAAGCGTAAAACTTGACGCAGAAGTGGGGTTGGTATTGCGACCCGCGGGTTTGCGCGAAGCGTTGTCCGGTGTCGGCCCGGAAGTCGTTATTGGATTGCCGCTGCTTTATGGTTTAAGTGCACGTCAGCTGGCCGGAGTTATCGCACATGCCTACGCGGGTTATACCCTAGAGGCAAGACTGCATGGTTATCCGATTCTTTGTGCTATCGATCGTTGGCTGCTGACTCAGTCGGGACAGGGTCGGAGTAACGTGCTGGGCAGAGACGATATCACAGGAAAACGTAAAACCTGTATCGGTCAGTTGATATTGCCTTTCGATGTGTTGGTACAGGGGAGTTTTTATCTGGTCTATCGTTTCATAAGTGCACTGACTTTTGACGTTAGCCGAAAAGTGGATATGGCCGGCGACCTGTTTAGCGCTCGTATTGCAGGCTCAACTGAATTTCGTTCCACCCAATTTCGCTTAAGATCACTTCACTACGGGCAGATGAACGCGAATCAGGAACTTTTTAACAGCTGGCGCAGTAAGAAATTACCGGATAATTTCTCTGCCCTGGTTGTGGATCATGCCGACACATTGCAGTTGACACTCAGACCACGCCTGATTCAGGAAATGGAAGAGCTGGTTACGCCATTGACTCGCAGCAGAATTGTGGATCTGGGGCGTATTGTGAATGTTGAGCACAGCCAGGAAGAAGGCGCCTGCTTTTTGTTGGGGGCTGCGATTTCTTTATTGAGAGATCCCGCGAAAGTCAGCAAGATGGTGACGGTCGGCCACTATCGGTACGTCGGAATACGGCACCCGGATTTATACTCTTCCCAGAAAATTCAATCTACTCAAAAAGCGGAAAGGGAAAAGGCGAAACGCCATGATGTATTTTGTGGGCTTGAACGTAGCTCGCGCATAATTCGCCTGGAAGATTTTGAAAATTATCGTGTACTTCCCATGGAGGCCAGGCTGCAGGACTACTGCTTGCTGTCCGATGATTTGCGTAAACAGGGTGCGCAGATCGGCCATTTAGCAGACACAGTGCGTGAATACGAATTCAGAAAGAATCTGCTGCATACACGAAAAGTGATGGAAGAGTGCAAGGGCGCTGGGCAGCAGGTTTCCAAAGAACTGGAAGTGCAGTGGCTTACCAGTATTAAGGAACAAAGCGAATTCAAATCCCGTTTAGTGCCCGCGGAGAGTCTGTTCTCTCGAAAAGCCGGGATTGGTTTGTCGTTGGCGCTGGATTCTCCGGAGGTACAAGAGCAGCTGCAAATGACGTATCAGGAAATTCACTCGCATTTTCTGCACTTGTTCGATGCCCTGAACTTCCTGCATCGCAGTTACGAAAGCATTCAAAGGCTACGGTCGTATACGCAGGTGCTGGGTCAGCTGTTAGTTGAATCCGGCTCGGAATTTCGTTGCTCCCTGCAAATTACTGAAATGAGTAACCGCTACCAGAAATATCTGTTGATTGAGCTGGACTCGCTGATGAGAGTGTTATGCGGTCTGACCTATCCATTGGGCGGTATCGATTTCAGTACATCAGCTTCGGCACGCGGGGGCCGGGTTAAAGAGGCGGGCTTGCTTACTGTTAGTGACGTGGTGTGCATGGAAATTGCGGATATCGATTCTGCAAGTACTTGTCCTGAAGCCTGTCATCGGGTCGCGAACGCACTATGCCAGTATCTGGATGGTTTCAACGAGCAGTTGCAGCAACGAATTTCCAGGATTTTAAACGCCACTGAACATCATTATTTAAAGGAGTCGGAGGAAGAGGTGGAGCCCAGGTAAGTTTCGGCAACGGCTTCAAGCATTTCGCGACCTTCAACCGGTAAATACGGGGCAAATAAACTCATCACCTGATAGACGCCGAGGCCAAGATCATCGGGTTCATGGTGAGCGGTTAAGTGTCGGATGTGCTGAAAATTGAGCCAATATGTGACGGTCATGGTTGCATTGATGGCAAGCCGCTCCGCTTCGGTAGCGCTGATTTGAATCATGCTTTCCTGACGCATTCTTTCCACGATGACCAGAGCGCTTTCCCGCTTCTTTTCCAGGATGCGGTTGAACTTTTTTTGCAGGCGTTCATTTCTTTCCAGAATTGTGGCCGGGTCTCGGTATAAGAATCGGTGCTCCCAGATTTTTTCGAAGATCATGTGGACGTACATCCAATAGTCCATCATATCCAGGCCCATTTCGGCAGGTGATTGTAATGCCTCATGGATTGCAGTTTCGAAAGCCTGGAACAGTTCGAAGATGATTTCGTCTTTATTGCGGAAGTGGTAGTACAGGTTGCCCGGACTGATGTCCATTTCATTGGCGATATCAATGGTGGTGACATTGGGCTCGCCGCACAGATTAAACAGTTCCAAGCTAGTAACTAATATTCGATCTCGTGTCTTCATTTGATTTTGGTGTCTCTATTCGGCTCGAATACCCTTTTTATTGGCAAAGAATACGTTAGCAGCGAATGCAAGTCATTACATGATAGTAAAGAAACCTATGTAAGTAGCTGAAATGCTAGGTTAATTGACGGGATTGGCCGATAAAGCAGTCGTCTGGTGATAAGTCAGATTGATAATTGGTGCTATTAAAAAGATAATAGGCGCCCTGAAGTTAGAGCAAACGGCTTTACAGGAATGGTACCGCAAGTCCGTTTGGAAATAATCAGGTACTCAAGACTCAATAAAGAAGGTATTAACTCGTGGCAGATAAGTCTACTCAGCATTTGCAATCCTGGATCAACCGCGAAGCGCTTGCCGAATCAATGATTCCGATGATCGGTAAATTATATCGTGAAAACAATGTGGTCACTTCCGTCTATGGTCGTCCGATTATCAATCGTTCCGTAATCGACATCATTAAAGCTCACCGCTTTGTGCGACAGTTGCAAGGTAATCAGTTAGACGTGTCAGAGACCTTTCCGGTTCTTAAGGCGCTGACTGAGTTGAACCTGGGCCCATCCCGGATCGATATCGGCAAGCTGGCCGACAAATTTAAAGCCGAAGGCAGTAAAGGCGACGTGGCCGATTTTGTGCGTGCCGAAGTTGCTGACGCGCTGGATCCCAGTGCTGCCAGCTTGGCGCCGCCGAAAGACATCGTGCTATATGGTTTTGGCAGGATAGGTCGTCTGGTTGCCAGAATCCTGATCGAGAAAGCGGGCGGTGGTGCTGCGTTGCGCTTGCGTGCGATTGTGGTTCGCAACGGTGGTGCTGCAAACGATCTGGTCAAGCGTGCAAGTCTTTTACGTCGTGATTCGGTGCATGGTTCATTTCGCGGTACCATCTCGGTTGACGAGGAAAATCAGGCCATTATTGCGAACGGCAACTATATCCAGGTGATTTACTCTAACGATCCTGAAGAAGTGGATTACACGCAATATGGAATCGACAACGCCATTGTGGTTGATAACACCGGCAAATGGCGCGATGAAGCAGGGCTGGGCAAGCATCTTAAGTGTAAAGGGGTGTCTCAGGCGGTGCTAACTGCGCCCGGTAAGGGCGAAATTAAAAATATCGTCATGGGTGTGAATGATCACCTTGTTACCAGCGATGATCGTATTCTCTCAGCTGCGAGTTGTACTACCAACGCGATCGTGCCGGTGCTCAAGGTGGTCAACGATTTGTACGGCATTGAAAACGGACACGTTGAAACCGTGCACTCCTACACTAATGACCAGAACCTGATAGACAACTATCACAAAGGGGATCGTCGCGGTCGTAGTGCTGCCCTGAATATGGTTATTACTGAAACCGGTGCGGCTAAGGCCGTCGCGAAGGCGCTACCAGAGCTGGAAGGTAAGTTGACCGGGAATGCCATCAGGGTGCCGACACCAAACGTGTCTATGGCGATTCTAAACCTGAACCTAAGTAAAGATGCGGACCTGGAAAACATGAATTCTGCGCTGCGCCAAGCGTCACTTGAGGGGGCTTTACGGAAGCAGATTGATTTTGTGAATTCTCCTGAAGTGGTGTCTACTGACTTTGTTGGTTCCCGGTACGCCAGTATCGTTGATGCGGAATCCACAATAGTGAACGGGAATCGTTGTGTGTTGTACGTTTGGTACGACAACGAGTTCGGTTATAGTTGTCAGGTTGTACGTATGCTGCAAAAAATGGCCGGAGTTAATTATCCTACATTTCCAGCGTAAATACGGATAGTGATCAAAGTGCTTGGTTAACGATCAAGCAACCTCAAAGCCCGCCTGGTTGCGGGCTTTGACGCGTTTTGGGGGGTTGGAAATTTCCGCGAATGGCCAGAATAGCGGAAATTCATTGCTCAGAAAGCGTCAAAGTGGCCACGGAAATACCAATTCGTCGCTGGTCATTCAACGCCATCCAATTTATAATTCTGCGGCAAATTTAGGGTTGAGGGGCCGGATTCGTCCGGAATTTCTTAAATGCACCTTCCTGAAGTCAATGGAGAGTTGGCCGGCAAAAGTATTGAATCGCTGATGAGTTGGCTGAAGTGGCCCTCTAACAAAAAAACCGATTGCCTGATTTTTTCGAATGGATAATGCGTATTCTTGGTTCTACGGGATTTCGCACGCATGTTGTCGAATTGGTTAGAGTGTATGGGTAAGCGTACTACACTGTTGTCAGCCAGAGCCTCAGAATCGAGTCTCTGATTCTCTGCCTTAAGTTTAGCGTCTACACTTGAACGGGATCCGTCTGCTTAGCAGGCCGGTTCACTTAAGCGTCAATTTAACGGAAACGGTTAGGGGCTATGATCAAGATCAAGAGAGGTCTGAATCTCCCCATAAGCGGCACCCCGAAGCAAACCATCGAAGATGGTCCAACGATTCGGACAGTGGCCGTACTGGGTAGTGACTATGTGGGCATGAAGCCTACTATGAGTGTCAAAGTAGGGGATGAAGTCAAGAAAGGCCAAGTGCTTTTCGCAGACAAAAAAACCGAAGGAGTTTTATTCACGGCTCCCGCAAGTGGCGTTGTCTCCGCCATCCATCGTGGTCAAAAGCGAGTTTTGCAATCAGTCGTTATCGATGTAAGCGGTGACGCAGAAGAAACCTTCGATGCTTTTGCCCCCACTGAGCTGAGCAATCTCAGCAACGACAAGGTACAAGAGAATCTTATCAAATCCGGCTTGTGGACAGCCTTCAGAGCACGTCCTTTCAGTAAGGTCCCCGCGCCGGGTTCTGAGCCCCGCTCCATATTCGTTACCGCTATTGATACCCACCCGCTGGCTGCCGATCCGGCTGTTGTAATTAAAGAGGATGCCGTCGCTTTCCAGCAGGGGTTGGATGTGCTGTCCAATCTCACCAAGAAAGTCTGGTTGTGTAAAGCCGCTGGTGCCGGCATCGGCGGCAATGGAATCGCGGAAGTGGTTGAGTTTGATGGTCCGCATCCGGCTGGTCTGGCCGGAACTCACATTCATTATCTTGATCCGGTTTCTGCTAAGAAAACCGTTTGGCACATCAATTACCAGGACGTGATTGCCATCGGTAAATTGTTCACATCCGGTAAATTGAACACCGATCGGGTGGTCGCTCTCTGTGGGCCCCAAGTGTCTAATCCCCGTTTGGTGCGTACGAGACTGGGTGCGAGCACGGATGAGCTGCTGGCCGGTCAGCTTGAGCCTGCCGATAATCGCGTTATTTCAGGTTCCGTGCTGGGCGGCACCACAGCCATAGGTCCCTATTCCTATTTGGGGCGTTACCACAACCAGATTACTGTGCTACGTGAAGGTCGTGAGCGGGGTATGCTGGAATATCTGTGGATGGGCAAAGAAAAGCACTCCGTGCTGAATACGTTTATTTCGTCACTCAATCCAGGCAAGCTATTTTCATTTACCACCTCTACCAATGGTAGCCCCCGGGCGATGGTTCCGGTTGGGGCGTACGAGAAAGTAATGCCACTGGATATTTTACCCACTCAGCTACTGCGTTCGCTTATTGTCGGAGATACCCAGACCGCGCAGGATCTTGGCTGCCTGGAATTGGATGAAGATGATGTTGCGCTGTGTTCTTATGTTTGTCCCGGCAAATACGAGTACGGCCCGATCCTTCGTGACAATCTAGAACGAATCGAGAAGGAGGGTTAAGCCGGTGTTTAGAGATTTATTAGACAAGCTGGAACCGCATTTCGAGAAAGGTGGCAAATACGAAAAGTATTATTCCGTCTATGAAATGGTGGATACCTTCTTTTATAGCCCGCCAACAGTAACCCATGCTAATGCGCATGTGCGGGACGGCATTGACCTGAAACGCATTATGATCACGGTTTGGCTTTGCACTTTTCCTGCTATGTTTTTCGGGATGTATAACGTGGGCGCGCAAGCACTTGCCTATATGGCCGACAGCGGTGTAACTGCAAGCGGTGACTGGCGCTTTTTCTTCACAGATATGCTGACCGGTTATAATCCTGCAAGTGTCTGGGATTGTTTCATCTACGGTGCCATGTATTTTGTTCCGATCTATGCCGTTACTATGGTTGCAGGTGGTTTTTGGGAAGTCCTGTTTGCCGTCAAACGTGGTCACGAGGTGAATGAAGGGTTCTTTGTTACTTCAGTGCTGTTTGCCTTAATTTGTCCCCCTTCAATTCCTTTGTGGCAGGTCGCTCTGGGTATTTCATTCGGTGTGGTTCTGGGCAAGGAAGTGTTCGGCGGCACCGGTAAAAACTTCCTTAACCCGGCGTTAACCGGCAGGGCATTCCTGTTCTTTGCATATCCGGTAAGCATGTCAGGCGATTCCGTATGGACTGCAGTCGATGGTTTCTCCGGTGCGACAACACTCAGCGTAGCAGCACAAGGTGGTGTCGAAGCAATTCAGAGTTCGCTGACCTGGTTTGATGCTTTCCTCGGAAACATGCAGGGCTCCATTGGTGAGACTTCTTCACTGGCTATATTGATTGGCGGTGGTTTCCTGGTGTTGACCGGTATTGCTTCCTGGCGAATCGTTCTCGGCGTATTTCTGGGAACAGCGTTGATGGGCATACTATTCAATGCAGTAGGCAGTGACACCAATCCAATGTTCGACGTGCCTTTCTATTGGCACTATGTGTTGGGTGGCTGGGCCTTTGGTACGTTCTTTATGGCAACCGATCCGGTATCGGCGGCGATGACCAACAAAGGCAAGCTGGTTTTCGGTATTCTGATCGGCGTTATGGTTATGCTGATTCGTGTGGTGAACCCGGCCTTCCCTGAGGGCATGATGCTCGCCATTTTGTTCGGGAACCTATTCGCCCCCACCATCGATCACTTTGTCACTCAAGCCAACATCAAGCGGAGGTTAGCACGCAATGTCCAGTAACGATTCAACCGGTAAAACCCTGTTGGTTGCGGCACTGCTGTGTATCGTTTGTTCCATAGTAGTTTCTACCGCGGCTGTCGCCCTGAAAGGGGAACAGGTAAAAAACAAGTTGCTCGACAAGAATAAGAACATTCTTGCCGCAGCCGGCATGCTGGAAGAAGGCAAGTCAGTTGCTGAGATCTTCGAAAACCGATTAGAAGTGAAATTGGTGAACCTGGATACGGGCGAATATCTGACTGCAGAGAGCGCCACCGAAGATTGGGAAAAAGCAGCGTTGGCAAACCCTGTTGCTTATGACCAGCGGAAAGCGGCTAAAACCACGGGTGAAAATGAAATACTGGAAGGCAGCATAGATAAAGCCAGTATCAAGCGACAGGCCAAGTATGCAACGGTTTATCTGGCAAAGAATGAAGAGGGTGAATTTGACACGATCATCCTGCCGGTTCACGGTTATGGTTTGTGGTCCACTTTGTACGGCTTTCTGGCATTAAAAACGGATACGACTACCGTTCGCGGTCTGGGTTTCTATGAGCATGGTGAAACGCCGGGCTTGGGGGGGGAGGTTGACAACCCCAAGTGGAAAGCATTGTGGCCGGGTAAGCAGGTTTTCAACGATCAGGGCAAGGTCGATATCCACCTGATTAAAGGGTCTGTGGATCCGAATGCACCCGACGCAGAACACAAAGTGGACGGCTTGGCCGGTGCAACATTGACCAGTAATGGTGTGACCAACTTAATTCAGTTCTGGCTGGGAGAAAATGGCTTTGGTCCATACCTGGCAAAAGTGAAAAAGGAAGGGGTGTAAGATAATGGCTTCTGAAATCAAAAAAGTATTGTTCGGGCCGGTCATGGACAACAACCCGATTGCCTTGCAAATACTAGGGATTTGCTCGGCATTGGCCGTCACCAGTAACCTTAACACCACGGTGACCATGTGCATTGCTCTGACCACGGTAACGGCATTCTCCAACTTCTTTATCAGCTGTATACGAAAACAGATCCCGTCAAGCATTCGTATTATCGCGCAAATGGCGATCATCGCGTCTCTGGTTATTGTGGTCGATCAGTTTCTGAAAGCCTATGCCTATGCGGTTAGCAAGCAGCTATCGGTGTTCGTCGGCCTGATTATTACAAACTGTATCGTTATGGGACGTGCAGAAGCGTACGCTATGAAAAACCCGCCAATTCCGAGCTTTTTTGACGGTATTGGCAACGGGCTTGGATACAGCGCGGTGCTTCTGAGTCTGGGTGTCGTGCGGGAATTGTTTGGTGCCGGCAAACTGTTTGGTATCGAAATCCTACCCACGGTGAACGACGGCGGCTGGTATGTTCCCAACGGTTTATTATTGTTGCCACCCAGTGCCTTCTTCCTGATCGGGCTGTTGATCTGGGCATTGCGTAGCGCTAAACCGGAGCAAGTTGAAAAAGCGGAGTTCTCAATGGCGCCTCAATCTAAAACACTAGCCACTCACTAAGGAGCAGTAGACATGTTTGAACATTACTTAAGCCTCCTGGTTAAAGCCATATTCGTTGAAAATATGGCATTGGCCTTTTTCCTTGGAATGTGCACCTTTATCGCCGTCTCCAAAAAGGTACAGACGGCCATGGGATTAGGAATTGCCGTGGTTGTTGTGCAAGCCATTACAGTGCCTGTGAACAACCTGATTCTGACCGGGTTATTGAAAGAAGACGCGCTGGCGTGGGCTGGAATTGAAGGAGTCGACCTCACATTCCTGAGCTTGCTTAGCTTTATCGGTGTTATTGCAGCGTTGGTTCAAATACTCGAAATGTTCCTCGATAAATACGTACCGGCTTTGTACAACGCACTGGGTGTTTTCCTGCCGCTGATCACAGTGAACTGCGCCATTCTTGGTGGCTCGCTGTTTATGGCCGAGCGTGATTACACTTTCGGTGAAAGTGTGGTCTATGGTGTCGGCTCCGGTGCTGGCTGGGCCTTGGCAATAGTGGTTCTGGCCGGAATCCGCGAAAAAATGAAATACAGCGATGTACCATCCGGATTACGAGGTTTGGGTATTACCTTTATTACGGTTGGTTTGATGTCGCTGGGCTTTATGTCTTTCTCTGGCATTCAGTTGTAATTGGTCGAGGGGATATTAGAAATGGATCAAAATACAATATTTTTGGGCGTAGCCATGTTCACCGGCATTTTGCTGCTGTTGGTTGCTCTGATTCTGATGGCGCGTTCGCAGCTGGTCAGTACCGGAGACGTTCAAATAGACATTAATGAAGACCCTGAAAAAGGGGTGACTGTGCCGGCCGGCGGTAAACTTTTGAATACGTTGGCGGACAAAGGCATTTTCGTGTCATCAGCCTGTGGTGGCGGTGGAACTTGTGCTCAGTGCAAGGTTATCGTCAAAGACGGTGGTGGCGATATCCTGCCTACTGAAGAAAGCCATTTCACACCTCGTGAAGTTAAAGAAGGTTGGCGCTTGTCCTGTCAGGTCTCAGTAAAACAGGATATGAAAGTTGAATTGGACGAGGCCTTTTTCGGTGTAAAAAAATGGGAAACCTCGGTGCGCTCAAACCACAATGTGGCCACGTTCATTAAAGAGCTTGCACTGGATTTACCCGAAGGCGAAATAGTGAATTTTCGCGCAGGTGGCTATGTTCAGTTGGAATGCCCACCTCATCATGTGAAATACAAAGACTTCATAATCGAGGACGACTTTCGCGGCGACTGGGAGCGTTTCGGCTTTTTTGATCTGGAGTCTAAAGTAGATGAAACCGTTATCCGGGCCTACTCCATGGCGAATTATCCCGAAGAATACGGGGTTCTGAAATTCAACATCCGGATTGCGACGCCGCCTCCGGGTTCTCATGGCACGCCACCCGGGCAAATGTCTTCCTGGGTGTTCAATTTGAAGCCTGGGGATAAAGTGACGGTGTACGGGCCTTTCGGCGAGTTCTTCGCAACGGATAACGATAACGAAATGGTCTTTATCGGTGGCGGAGCTGGTATGGCTCCAATGCGTTCGCATATCTTTGACCAGCTTAAGCGCCTTAAAACGGACCGTAAAATCTCATTTTGGTACGGTGCGCGAAGTATGCGGGAACTCTTCTATAAAGAAGAATACGACATGCTGGCGGACGAAAACGAAAATTTTGACTGGCATATAGCGCTTTCGGATCCGCAGCCGGAAGATAACTGGAATGGCTTAACCGGTTTCATCCACAACGTATTGTTTGAGCAGTATCTGAAAGATCATGATGCTCCGGAAGACTGCGAATACTATATGTGCGGGCCGCCGATGATGAATGCGGCTGTTCTTAAAATGTTGGAAGATCTGGGTGTGGAGCGTGACAATATCTTCCTGGATGACTTCGGCGGCTGATAACCCTTGTGAAGAAACTTAAGCAGTCCATTATTTTCAGTCTGATCGTTATTAGTCTGTCGATTGTAGGCTGCTCCCATTCTGACGCACCGGATATTCTGGAAATCAGCGGTCAGACCATGGGTACCTGGTACTCGGTGAAGATGGTGGATCTTCCCAAGGCCGTTAACACAGATCAGGTTTCCGAAGTAATTCAATGGGAGCTGGACAACGTTAACGACAAAATGTCGACCTATCAGCCGGGTTCTGAACTGTCTAAGCTTAATAGGGCTGCTGTTTCAGAGCCCTTTACCGTATCAGAGGATACTTTCGAAGTTCTGAGCAAATCGCTGGAAATCTGGCGCTTGAGCGAAGGGGCGTTTGATATAACGGTCGGCCCTCTGGTTAATTTGTGGGGATTTGGCCCGGAAAACCGGCCCCATACCATTCCCGATCCCGAAGCCATGAAAAAGGCCTGGAACCGCGTTGGCTCTGATGGCCTGTCGTTGCATATAGATGATTTCCAGGTGGAAAAGAGCAAGGATTTGTATCTCGATTTATCTGCAATTGCCAAAGGCTATGCTGTAGATCGGGTAGCGCAGGCGCTGGAAGACCTGGGTGTGCGTCGCTACATGGTGGAAGTCGGTGGTGAAATCAAAGTCGGCAATAATAAAGCCCATAACCTGCCTTGGCAGGTGGCGGTGGAAGAGCCGGTCGAGGATCTGAGGCGGGTGCACCGGGTGCTCAAGTTAAATAATGTGGCTATGGCAACTTCAGGTGATTACCGGAATTATTATGAATTCGATGGTAAGCGCTATTCTCATACCATTGATCCTAGAAATGGACAACCGATTGACCATCGTTTGGTTTCTGCAACCGTAATCATGCCTCAGTGCGCCTCTGCTGATGCCTGGGCTACGGCGATGATGGTGCTGGGCCCGAAGCAGGGTATGGAAGTTGCTGAAGCTAACCATTTGGCAGTTTATTTGATTTTGAAAACCGAAAAAGGACTGGTTACCCATCACAGCACTGCATTCAAGCAATATATGGATCAGTAAGCCCGCAAACTGGTGCTAGGTGTTCATGCATTGTGAGACGGTGTAAACTGTACTCCAACTTATCTCCCGGGACCTGTTATGGCTACTTTTTTCGTTGCATTGATTTTCTTCGCTATAGTTATGTCCGCGATGGCCGTCGGCGTTATTTTTTCCAATAAGCCTATCAAAGGTTCCTGCGGTGGCCTTAATAATATTGGACTCGAAGGCGACTGCGAAATTTGTGGCGGAAATCTGTCCAAATGCGATGAAAAGTCCGCTGGGAAAGAGAATTTGGCAGGTTTGGCTTACGACGCCGGTAGACGTAACTGAATGAGCGCCCGTGCGAACTGCACTGACTCACAAAGTTCGCAAAAACAACAATTAAAGCCCTGACGGAATGCGATTTCATTTCATCAGGGCTTTTCTTTTTCTATACTGAAAAAAATATCCTAAATTCAGGTGGTTAACATAGCATGCCCACTAAATTTGATCTGGTGGTAATCGGTGCCGGACCGGCCGGGGAGGGTGCTGCAATGCGGGCAGCAAAGGCTGGACTGGAAACCGCGATGGTCGATGAGAAAGCGATGGTCGGAGGTAACTGCGCACATTTGGGCACCATACCGTCAAAAGCATTGCGGCATGCGGTGAAGCAGATTATTACGTTTAATACCGATGCGTTATTTCGAGATATCGGTGAGCCCAGAACTTTTTCCTTTCCCAAAGTGCTGAAGCGGGCAGAGAGCGTTATCGCGAAGCAGGTAAAGTTGCGAACAACATTTTACTCGCGTAATGAGATAAAACTCTATCACGGGCAAGCCCGCTTTACGGATAGCAATACACTCGAGGTAGTGAAAAGTGATGGATCAATCGAAACCCTGATTGCGGATAAGTTTGTCATTGCGACCGGTTCCAGACCGTATCGCCCTGATGATGTGGATTTTAGTCATCGGCAAATTTACGATTCCGATACGGTGCTGAAACTGCAACACACGCCCCGAAAAATTGTCATTTACGGAGCAGGTGTTATTGGTTGCGAATACGCTTCTATCTTTTGCGGTTTAGGTGTCCGGGTGGAATTGATTAATACCCGCGACCGCTTGCTCGATTTTCTGGATTACGAAATCTCAGATAGTCTGAGTTATCACTTGCGGGATATCGGTGTGCTGATCCGCAATGGCGAAGAGTATGAGGACGTTATCGGTCGGGAAAGTGACGTGGTGGTAAAATTGAAATCAGGGAAGATTGTGCGTGGTGATACCTTTCTATGGTGCAATGGCCGTACCGGCAATACCGATTTATTGAACTTGGATGCCATCGGTCTTTTGGCTAACCATCGCGGCCAACTGGAGGTCAACGACCGTTATCAGACGGTTGCCAGTCATGTTTATGCGGCGGGTGATGTTATCGGTTGGCCCAGCCTGGCCAGTGCCGCTTATGATCAGGGGCGATCTACCGGAGCCGGTGTCGCCGGGCTAGAGGATTTTTACCTGGTGGAAGATGTGCCAACGGGAATTTATACTCTGCCGGAAATCAGCTCGCTGGGAAAGACCGAGCAAGAACTAACGCAAGAGCGGGTTCCCTACGAGGTGGGGCAGGCGGCATTTAAAACCGTGGCGCGAGCGCAGATTACCGGTGAAACCGTAGGTGTGCTAAAAATTCTATTCCATCGCGAAACGTTGCAGATCTTAGGTATTCATTGTTTTGGTGATCAGGCTTCCGAGATAGTTCATATTGGCCAGGCGATTATGAACCAGCCCGGTGAAGCAAATTCCATCGAGTATTTTGTGAATACCACCTTCAACTATCCCACCATGGCTGAAGCCTACCGGGTTGCAGCACTCAACGGACTGTACAGAGTGAGCAGTTATTAATGATTGTCGTACCCTTAAAACCCCATCAGTTATGTTGGGCCTTTCGCATAGCACTGCTGATTAATCTGACCGTTATCAGTTGGCTGGCGTTTACGGCCTCCAAAGTGCAAATTGCGGAGTTGGCGACTGACAAGGTGAACCACTTTGCTGCCTTTTTTGTGCTGTCGTACTGCCTTGACCGCGGTTTCCCGGGGTACAACTTTTTTAAATTCAAATTTGTGCCCCTATTTCTGTACGGGGTATCGATAGAACTATTGCAAAGTGAGTTAGCCTACCGGGAGTTTTCTTTGTGGGATTTGCTCGCAGACGTAATTGCGGTGGGGGCTTATTGGCTAGTGCGGAAGCCTTTCAGGCAACTTGTTGTAGCCCGGGGAAGTTCATCCGCTTAATTGTCTATCTGTGTTCGTTCCCCATGAATAAAACCGTTAGGTCGACCAAAGGCCGCGCAGGGGGAGCGGTTGCCTGGACTACTTTCCATTCCGGCAGGCTACAATCTCTTACTACTGAGCCCATATAGGGTTCATCATCAGCATCGAACAGTGCTCTGACAATGGGCACCGGACTGTTTTTCTGCCGATGCGTGGCTATTGCGGTTTCTCCGCTGGCTAATTTTACCCAGGTGCCCGGCGGATAAATGCCGACGGATTTCGCGAAATTGAGCAGCAATCCTTTCAGCCTGTCATCCTGATCATTATTAAAATGGGCCAGGGCTTCACGCGCCAATACCGGTTTACGATACGCACGATTGTCGATGCGTGCACTGTAGACTTCGCACATGGACACCATTAATGCGATGTCCGAAATATCGGTGCTGGTCAGGTGGTTCGGGTAGCCACTGCCGTCCGGTCGTTCATGATGTTGGCGGATCGCTTTAATCAGCATGGCATCGTTGAAGCCGGCTGCTTCCAGTAACAGGGCGCTTTGCAAGGGATGCTTCTCAAGTTTGACCCGTTGGGCTGCTGTTAGCTTGCCATCCATGCTGTTGAGTAACACCTGGAACTCGTAAAAAGTGATATTACAGCTTAATACGGCCTGCATTAGTGCTTTTTGTTTATCCGGGCTCAGCTGATGCTGTTGGCCGAAAAGGTGAGCAATAACAGCGCAATAGATAGGTTGTTTTAGAGGCGATGTCTGCCGGGAAAGGTGTATCGCGGCCAGCGCAGCATCCGGATAGGTATCCGTGATCAGGCAAATTACAGCCACGATTTTATCCATCATGTCCACACACCCGGCGTGCTTGGCCTTGATTGCCGTATAGAGGTCGGACAGAACAGGGATTAATGCATCCAGTCTGCTAAAAGGATCGAGGGCATTCTTGTCGGGGTGAGTTAGCGTACTGGCCATCAGAAATAGGTTAACCGCTTTTAATTCATCTACTTAGTTTTCAGTATAGTCGATGTTCGCGGTTGCGAGTTGTTTCAGTACGGAGTCCCTTTCGGATTTGGAGCGCTCCGCAAGCGCCTGGCAGCGATTGATAAATTCGGCTAAATCGTTGTTGCTCTGTTGGAACAGTGCGTGGAAGCCGGGGGCTAGCTCATAATACGTGGCAATCGTTGAGAGTTGGGCATTGTTGAGTCCCTGCGCGAACCAGTCATCGTAACCACTGTAGTGGTCCCATTCCGCTTTGAACTGCTGATATTGACTGGCTAAGTCAGCAATCAATCGTTGTTTTCCGATCGCTTTTTCCGAGGCGGGGCGATCTGAGCGGAATAGCTGGTCCCGTTGAAGTTTGTTGTCAATCACCATTTCCATGAACGCATTTTGGCGAGCTTTATTTGTATGATAATCGCTCCAGGTCGGTTGTAAATGGTTGTGGACGACCCATTGTTGCAGCAGTATTTCTTCCACTGTGGTGGCGAAGCTCTCATTGAAAACCGTATCGTCTTTTACGTACAGTACCTGATGCGATAACTCGTGAAACAGCAGGGCAGCCAGTCCCAATGGGGGGCGGGAAAGAAACGAGCTCAGCACAGGATCGTCAAACCAGCCCAGGGTGCTATAGGCATCCACCCCACCGACATAAACATCGAATCCTTTCTGTTGCCAGTCCTGGGCGGACGCTAATGCTTTTTGTTGCGAAAAATAGCCCCGGTAACTCACGCAGCCGGCGATCGGATAGCACCAGGTTTGATTCTCCATAGACAGTTTCGGGGTGACGAAAAGATTCCAGATAACATGTTCGCGCTTCAGATCGACATAACTGAGGTAGGAGTCGTTTGCAGTAATAGGTAATCGATCCAGTGCAAACTGCCGCGCGTCGAGTATTAACTGTAATTGGCTTTTTAGCGCCGGTGGCGTTCGCTCCGATTGCACCAGCTCTTCAATCGATTGACGCTCAGTAATGAGCTGGAGCTGCCCGGAAGCGGCTTGCCAATAATAGGTTGCGTCACATCCGGCCACCAGGATCATGAGGTAAATTAGCAGACAGCAACGAAGCGTACGAAAAATGGATTTAGACATCACAGCCCGATAGCTGTTGGAGCAGGGTGGTGGGACAGTCGGTTATCAGGCTGTCAACTCCGATACTTTGCAGACGACGCGCAACATTGACGCTGTTGACGGTCCAGCAGGAAACCTGCAGCCCTGCCTGGTGGGCAGTGGCGACAAATCGTTCTGAGCAGCGATGATAATTAGCGGCGATCAGGGTGCATTGATGGCGTAGACAAACGTCGATCGGCGAACGGATGAAGCGCTCGGCTACCAATCCTCGGGCGATATGGGGTTCGGACCGGTGCAATAACTGAAGCAATTTTTGATCGGTGGTGGTGATGGTGGCCTGGTCATGGAGATTGAATTGTTCGATCAAGGTCACCAATTTTCGGGCAATGATTTTCAAGGACGGTAAATCGGTGGTTTTAACTTCCAACTGGATGGACTGCAAAGCAGGCCATTGCTCTAATACGTCACACAGCAGAGGGACGCCACTTGGTTGCGGCCATTGAGAAAAGGGCTTGGTGGCATCCAGCGCTTGCATTGCAGACGCGGTGAGTTCCCGGACTCTCCCGCGTCCGTTACAGGTCCGGTTGACACTGGTATCGTGAATAACCACCAATTGATCGTCGCTGGAAAGCCGGATATCCAGTTCAACGTGATGCAGGCCCAGTTGACGCAGATACTCGAATCCGGCCTGTGTATTTTCAGGTGCTTCATTACGCGCGCCGCGATGACCAATAATTTGCATGGGATCAGGGTCTCAAGAAACGCTTGGTAAGCCCGTCATAGGCGTCGATACGACGGTCACGGAAGTAAGGCCAGATGCGGCGCAGGTATTCAGTGCGGTGTATATCGATGTCTGCGTACAGACTTTGGGCGCTGATCGCATCCGCCTGCGCCAGTAGCTCACCCTGGGGCCCGGCAATAAAACTATTACCCCAAAATTGAATGCCTTCACTTTGCTTGGACGGGTCTGATTCATGGCCCACCCGGTTTGCGACCAATACGGGCAGGTGATTAGCTATTGAATGGGAGCGCTGGATCAGCTGCCAGGCTTCCTTTTGACGGCTTTTTTCTTCCTCGGTATCGCCCGGATCCCAGCCGATGGCGGTGGGGTACAAAAGCAGGTCGGCACCAGCCAGGGCCATCAGGCGTGCTGCCTCCGGGTACCATTGATCCCAGCACACCAACACGCCCAGCTTGCCTATGCTGGTTTGGATTGGTGTGAATCCGTTGTTACCGTTTAGCTGGGTTGCGTCACCGGGCGTAAAATAAAACTTCTCGTAGAAGCCCGGGTCGTCAGGTATGTGCATCTTGCGATAAAACCCGGCTAGCGAGCCATCCTTGTCAAAAACCACGGCGGTATTGTGAAACACACCGGGAGCACGCTTTTCAAACAGTGAGCCGACTATCACGACTTGATACTGTGCTGCCCAGCCAGCAAGTTTCTGAGCAGAAGGGCCGTCCAATGGTTCGGCCAGGTCAAATAACCGGGTATCTTCTGTCTGGCAGAAATAATGAGTGCAATGTAGCTCCTGGAGCAAAACCAAATCCGGTTTGGCTGACGCCATGACTTCCTGTAGCAGTTGTTCTGTTTGGGCCAGACTTTTATCTTTGTCTGGCCAGGCCGGTTGCTGAATAACGGCCACGCGAATGTGGGTGTTTTCACTCATAAGGCAATGACTCCTTTCGGTAGTTGCATGGTTGCGCAATGAGGGCCACCAAACTGACGGATCAGATTATTTCCCCGAACCGGACGAATTTTTTTGTCAGGAAAACAGCGACGGAGCGAAGTCAGGGCCGCTTCATCCTGCTCACAACCGAAAACGGGGACAATAATTTGTTGGTTCAGAATTAGAAAATTAACATAGCTCCCTGGTAGGCGCTGTCCACTTTCGTCCAGCTGTGGCGCGGGAATCTCTATGGGCACCAGGATATAAGGTGATCCGTCCAACTGCCTGAACTTTTTCAATTGACGTTCCATTTCCTGCAGGTGGGGAAAGTGAGGGTCTTCAGGGTTGTTGCAGCTTGCAAAAGCGATTGTTCTGGGATCGCAAAAGCGAGCCAGATTATCTATATGACTGTCGGTATCGTCTCCCAGCAGAGCGCCTGCAGAAAGCCAGAGAACCCTGGACACCCCCAATTTGTCTTTGATCAGGTGTTCGATGGTGTTGCGGTCGAAGTGTTGGTTTCGGTTGCTGTCCAAAAGGCAGTGCTCGGTGGTGAGCAGGGTGCCGAGGCCGTCACATTCGATACTGCCGCCTTCCAATTCAAAGTCGACCGAACGCATTGGCACCTGCCAAACCGCCTTCAGGCTGCTGTTGATAGCGTTATCCAGTTCGGCATTGTACTTATCGCCCCAGCCATTGAATCGAAAATCCATCAGAACCAGGTCGTTCCGGTGACCCAGCGCCAACGGCCCGAAATCCCGGCACCAGGTGTCGTTGTAGGAGCGAATATAAAATTGGGGAGGGTGTTGGCAACAACCGCCTATCAGTTGCTCTATACGTGCCTGGTGATGATGGTCGCGGCACAAGATTAGCGGGTTGGCACTGTCAGCTATGGCGCTTGCCAGAGCCACGTAGTCCTGCTCAATATCGGTTAGCCAGGGCTTCCAGTCAGAGCGCTCATGTGGCCACGCCAACATTACAGCAGACTGTTCTGCCCACTCAGGCAGCATTTGAAAGGGGTCAGACATAGTCGGGAAATCACAGCCAAAGATGGGGTAAACGAGGCGGTAACATAGCCCATTACCGCCTGTTTTTAAAGAGCTTTAGTGGCTGTTGTTGAGGACGCTGTGGATGACGTGGCCGCTCTCGAAATAAACCGTATATTGAGAATAAATCCAGCGTGATATGGGGGGCTCGCCTACGGCCGCTAATTTCTGATCCGGAGCGCCGAATCGGGCGTTCACCTGGTCCATACTCTGGCCGGTTTTCGGGCATTCAACATTGCTGTATTCGGTGCCTTGCTGTCCAACGGGGATAGCAACATCCTGGGCAATGCCCAGTGGCGCGTATGCCAACACCGCCAAAGCTAATAGGAATGGCTTCAGTTTTCTCATAATGGATCAACCTTTTATCACTTATAAATAAGTTATAGCAGATAGATCTTTGGTTTCGCTAATTATTGTTGGTCGAATTTTGGCCTTGTTCACGAATCCCTTGTGACTCAAGGCGTCGGATATGGCGCACTAATTGTTTGCGATCCGCCTCGTTCAGGGATGTGAACTCTACCCCAAGCCGGTATAGGGTGGGGTGCTCTTCCAGTTTTTCGTTGGTTTTAACGGTGCCGATCGCAGCAATTGCATTAATTTTGGGGAAGAGCACGATCACCAGGTGTAGGCAGGTGCCTATCTCAAGCAGTTCGCCACTATAGAAGGAGAGGCCACCCTCGCTCAGGGTGACGGGTACTTTCTGCTGTAGTTCGGGGTCATCGCTTGCGATGTATTGCGCTAATAACTTGATTTTCTCGTCGATGCTGCGCAGGTAATTTCCCAATGCCCGGTTCGAGTCACCCACCAGTCTGAGCAAATCACGGTTATCGTTGTTTATCGTCTGCAGCTGGCTTACCAGCAGGGCCTCCCGCGGGATTGGATAACGCTCATCATAGGGATTTCCCGAAGCGTGGTCGGGGTCGATGGGGGTATGAATCAGATGAATCAGGTCGTCAATACGATAGAAATCCCTGCGGTCCAGATCGTTCACGTTTATTCCTCTGCAAAGTACCTTAAAAAAAGTGTATCAGAAAACCTGCAATTGGTGAGTTTATGGGGTCTAATATCCTGATAGTATTCGATTCTCTGCTGTGGTTTAATTCCGTCCATGTTTAGACCTGTCTCATTATTTATCGGATTACGATATACCCGCGCAAAGCGGCGTAATCACTTTATATCCTTCATCTCATTGACCTCTATATTGGGCCTCACACTCGGCGTTATGGTTTTAATTGTGGTGTTGTCGGTGATGAATGGATTCGACCGCGAGTTGCAGCACCGCATTCTGGGTATGGTGCCTCAGGGTAGCATTGTCGGGTATCAGCCGTTCTCGGATTGGGAAAAGGTAATCGCAGACGCAGAAACTGAAAAACACGTTGAAGGCGCGGCCCCTTTTATCCAGCTGCAAGGGCTACTCAGTCATAAGGGCACGGTAGACAGTGCGTTTATTACAGGGGTTCATCCGGACTATGAAGACCGGGTATCCATTATTTCGAAATACATGACCAGTGGCAGTCTACAGGATCTGCAATCCGGCAGTTTTAATATTGTTCTGGGCAGCGCTTTGGCAGGTAAATTAGGCCTTGCCGTGGGTGATAAAGTCACCCTGGTGTTACCAGAAGCAACGGTTTCACCTGCCGGGGTTATTCCCCGCTTCAAACGATTCACTGTGTCCGGGCTATTTAAAGTCGGGGCAGAACTGGACGGTATCGTCGGATTTATTCATTTGGAAGATGCTGCGCGCCTGGCCCGAATCAAGGGTAAGGTGGAAGGCGTACGCATTAAGGTGGATAACCTGTTTATTGCGGGTCAGGTGGCCTGGCAAATCGCCGGTAAACTGGATGGGCAGTTTTATGCTTCGGACTGGACCCGTACTCATGGCACATTATTCCAGGCCATCAAAATGGAAAAAACGATGATGGCGTTGTTACTGACTCTGATCGTGGCGGTGGCAGCCTTCAATATTGTATCCAGCCTGGTGATGGTTGTGACGGATAAGAAAGCAGATATCGCGATTTTACGAACGTTGGGGGCTTCACCTCGAACTATCATGACGGTGTTTATGGTTCAAGGCAGCTTTATCGGAGTGATGGGCACGCTGATGGGAACTTTATTGGGTGTATTTATTGCCCTCAATATCAGTGACTTCGCTCTCTGGGTTGAAGAGGTTTCAAATACCCAGCTGTTCGAGCAGTACTTCGTGAATTATCTGCCATCCGAGTTGCGTTGGGGCAATGTCATGTTTGTCAGTGGTATGGGTTTTATTATGAGCTTCCTGGCGACACTTTACCCCGCACGCAGAGCAGCCAAAGTGCAACCGGCGGAGGCACTGCGTTATGAGTGACGACGTTCATCACACCAATAACCCGATCGTGCTTGAATGTCGGGATTTAAGCAAAAGTTTTGATGAAGGTCCGGAGCAGATACAGGTGCTCAAAGCCATCAACTTTTCCCTGGCCAGAGGGGATTTCGCTGCGATTATCGGCAATTCCGGATCCGGCAAAACAACCTTGCTCCATCTGCTAAGCGGATTGGATACACCCACTTCCGGTGCCATTTTAATTAATGGTCGCGATTTCAGTTCCTTAAACGACAAAGATAGGGGGATTGTACGCAACCGCCACATAGGCTTTGTTTATCAATTTCACCACCTTTTACCTGAATTTTCAGCGTTGGAAAACGTAGGGATGCCGTTATTGCTTCGCAATGAGGCGCCGGCAGAGGTAAAACGGCGTGCCGCCGAGATGCTGGAACGGGTGGGATTGGGTCACAGGTTGCGGCACAAACCATCTGAGTTATCCGGAGGTGAACGGCAGCGGGTGGCAATAGCTCGAGCCCTTGTGACCGAGCCCGCTTGCGTGATGGCAGATGAGCCTACGGGTAATCTTGACGTGCATACAGCAAAAGAAATTCAGAAATTAATGCATGACCTGAATCGTAGCCTGAATATTTCGTTTTTGATTGTGACTCACGACCTTGGATTAGCTCAACAGGTGGATAGAGTAGTCAAAATGGAAGATGGGCATTTGAGTGAGGCAGATAGGGAGAGCTTGATGAGCGGGCTCTAGTCAATCGTTGTAAGGTGATGGGTCCCGGTTTTGATTTACCATTTTTTTTTGTTGAAGCGTTTCTCGCGGCGGTGGTTCCAGGCGCGATAAATATGCACTCGCCACAGCACTCTAATTACTATGAAGCAGCCAACTGCAGTCAGAGTGCCTACAATAAAACAGCCTAACAGCAGCGGCCCCATCGCTTTCCAGCCCAGATTCCCCAACTGATGAATAAATAGTTGAAAATCGGACAGAATTAAATCGAACTGTATCTGAATCGGCTTACCTGTGCTGTCGACAGGAAAGCCCCAAAGCCAGGCACCCACTTCGTAGCAAAAAAAGTACAGGGGAAGATAGGTGAAAGGGTTACTTATCCAGGTGGATGCCACCGCGACCGGTAGATTACCGCGGATAAAAAAACACGCAAAAATGGCGAAGAAAATTTGTATCGGCAATGGAATAAAAGCGCAGAAAGTGCCGGCCAAAATACCATAGGACACAGACCTGCGGTTGAGGTGCCATAGGTTGGGGTCTTTTATTTTTGGACCAAGTTTTGAAATCCAGCGGTGCTCCGTAATGGTGTGCGGAGCTGGAATGTACTTTTTGAATATATTCTTCAAGAGAAATTAATACCTGGTTGCCGCTAACAGCGCGCCTATTATGCCGTCAATGGAGTGATAACACTAGATGTGGTTTCTGGTACTGGGCTTCCCAGTGGGAATAGTCGGTGGGGTACTATTTCCTGAAGAAAATGCGGGTCTTAGTCCATTCTTGCTGCTGGTATTGGCGTGCTGCGGCCTGGGTTTTGCGCGAACAAAAATTTCAGGACCTGCCAAGCGGACTTTGACGGTGCTTTTGTTGTTTTTGACTACGGGAGCCGGCTGGCAGTGGGGTGCAATCTCCTCCCTCAAGTTGGCACCCTGGGCTTTGCCGCCCGATGCGTATTTTCTCACTGGCGAGGTAGTCGAGTTACCATCAGACCGTTTCTACAGCCAGCGTCTAAAAGTACGAATGGAATGTTTGGGGGTGAAGCCGGATCACTGTGAAGGCTACCGCCGCCCCTGGTTGCAGGCGTTGTGGGGGCAATCAGTCTATGCGCATATTAACCTGCCACGCGAACTCGACCTCGTCCCCGGGGCGCGGGTCCGTTTCCGGGTGCGTTTCAGCAACATAGAAACCGCAGACAACCCGGCGGAGTTTGATGTTCATCGTTGGTTGCTTAGCCAGCATGTGGTTGCGCAGTTTGCGCTAATTAGCGGCAGTAATCCGAAAATCCTTGATCAGTCGTGGTTTTCAGTGGATCGGTTCCGGCTTCGGGTGAATCGGTATCTGGCACAGCAACAGGATTCGGGCCCGCCTGCGGAACTATCGCCCTATGCTGTTATCCTGGCGTTAGTCACCGGTGATCGTTCCTTGATGAGCGATCTGCATTGGGACGTATTCAACCGCACGGGAACTTCTCATCTGGTCGCCATTTCCGGATTGCATATCGGGCTGGTGGCTGCATTTATTATAGGGTGCACGCAACCGTTGTTGCGGCGTTGGCATTGGTTCACTGATCGTTATCCTGCCAGCCACGGCTCCATCGTTATAGCGCTGGCGGGCGCTCTGATATATGCCGCTGTGGCCGGCTTTGCATTTCCGGTTCAGCGCGCTGTGATTATGCTGACTGTTTTTGTGGCGCTTAAATTGTCGGGCCGGATTCAGCAGCGTTGGTTTGCACTGGCGCTGGCGTTTTGTTTGGTGCTGACCTGGGATCCTGTAGCCTGCGTCAGCTTGGGGTTTTGGCTGTCTTTTGTCGCGGTATACCTCATCATATGGGTGGTTGGTGGTTCCGCCATCATTGCTTCACCTGTCCGGGTCTGGGTCAGAGTTCAGGTCGGCTTGCTTATCGGCCTTGCGCCTATTCTGTTATGGCAAGTTCAGGCAACGTCTCTGGTGTCAATGTTGACCAATTTGATTGCCGTTCCGGTAGTTGGCTTTCTGGTGGTTCCGTTCGCTTTGTTGTGGGTGTTGTTATGGGGCGTTTTTGGCGCATCCGCTGATGTCGTGTTGGTGGTATTGTCGGGGCTGGTGAAGGCAATAATTGCGCTGCTTGAGCAGGCTGCGGCCTGGGAGTGGAGCATTTGGTCTGTTGGCGCATCGCACTGGACAGACATGGTGCTCGCGATGGCCGGCGTTCTGTGGTTGTGTAGTGCGGGTGTGCCGGGGCGGCTTTGGGGGCTGATTCTGTTGGCACCGATATTTCTGGCGCACTCTCAAGGTTATGGCCTCACCGTGTTACAGTCAAAACAGCTGCAGATGGCCATTTATCTTCCGGACCGGGTGGTGTTCGTTTCAGATAGTCACTGGCCACAAATAGTGCCCGACTGGCACGAGAAGTTGCTCAGGCATTGGGGACTGCAGATGCCGGCGGCGCTGGTGCCGGTTGAGCAAGGCGCTGAGCTATGGCGTGCTGAAGGTCTCGTGGCTACGGAATACAGGCTCGAGCGGAACTGGTTGGGGCAAGCGGTGGTTGAAAAGGTTATTTACCAGGATGTGTGCGGATCTCGCCATCCGTTGCGCTACGGCGTGGTCACATTATCGGCGCTGGTTGCAAAAGGTAATTCTCGATACTGCGCACTGCAGTGGAATATGGCTGGACAGACCGGGTTGTTTTGGCCAGCGGCGGAGCAGGGGATCCGGGGCGCTATGCTCAGTTCTACGGAACCATTGCCTCCGTCAGCCTCGTTGTTGGTGCTGGAAGCAGGCCCGCGATTGAGAATAGAACAGTTCATGAAGCAGGTCCCGGCTAGTGAAAGCCAGGTTGTTTTACTAGGAGACTGGGATGCCGAGTATGAGAATAGCGACTGGCTCACCGAGAAACTGGATCGAGGCCTGTTGCATAATCTGAATCAGGATGGCTTTTTTTATATCGCCTTAAAAAAATAAACAAAGGTCCGCATTTGTTCCCATTTAATAGGAGATCATCCACTGATTGTGCTAAATTAAATTGCTATATTCATCAGACAATTAACGGTTAAATTCGCTGTTAAAGTCTTATTAAAAAAACAAGGGAGAGTGTGGCGCGTGCGAGTGCTTGATTTGATTTTGGCCGGGGGCATCGTAATGTACCCCATCCTCTTATGTTCTATATTGGCTCTGGCCATTATTGCAGAGCGGTTGTGGGCATTAAGAGTGAATAAAATCAGCCCCAGAAACCTGATCGCTCAGGTGTGGGGTTGGGTTAAAAATAGTCAAATGGATGGTCGTAAGGTTAAGGAGCTAAAAGATTCTTCGCCGTTGGGGCGGGTGTTGGCAACCGGATTAATCAACGCCAAGCATGGTCGTGACATTATGAAAGAGGCGATTGTCGATACCGCAACTCATGAGATTCACGAGTTAGGTCGTTTTCTAAATTTATTGGGCTCCATAGCCGCGGTTGCGCCCCTGTTGGGATTACTGGGTACCGTCATTGGGATGATCAAAGTATTCAATGCCATTGTACTTGAAGGCGCGGGTAATGCCGCGATTCTGGCGGGTGGAATCTCAGAGGCGCTCTATACCACAGCTGCCGGCTTGGTAGTTGCAATTCCCGCCTTGTTTTTTCACCGTTTCTTTACTCGTCGTATTGATGAGATCGCCGTATTGATGGAACAAGACGCGATAAAATTGGTGGATGTAATTCACGGTGATCGGGAAGAAGAAAACAGTGAAGGGGCGAAGCGGTGAAATTTCAACGTCAGCCGGTTGAAGAGGTCAACGTCAATCTGACACCGTTAATCGATATCGTTTTTCTTCTGTTGATATTCTTTATGGTCTCTACCACTTTTACCCGTGAGCGGGAACTTACGGTTGAATTGCCGGAAGCCGTGGGCGAAGCCATAGCCGAATCCACTGAATTTATCGAAATAGAAATCAACCCCGAAGGTGAATACGCGGTCAATGGCAAGCGTCTGGTGAACCGGGATAGCAAAACCCTATCTCGGGCATTAAAAGATCTGGCTAATGGCAATATGGATACTCCCCTAATAATAACGGCGGATGCAAAAGCCGCTCATCAGTCTGTTATGACCGCAATGGATGTTTCAGGACAACTCGGCTTTACCCGACTGCGTTTAACCGCTCAGCAACCCGGTGAGTAACGCTTGCGGTTGCTGATATGAATCTGCTGAACAAAGCTATTCAGTCTTTCTGGTACGGCCACAACCCCTTGCGATATTTGTTGTGGCCTTTCGAGCGACTATTTCACTCTCTTTCTTCTCGTCGTCGTTCTGCTTTTTTAAACGGACAGTCGCCTGTGTTTCATGCGCCGGTTCCCGTCATCGTGGTGGGTAATATTTCGGTGGGTGGTACTGGCAAAACCCCGTTAACGATTTGGCTAATTGAGGCTTTGCGTGAGCGCGGCTATACACCCGGCGTGGTCAGTCGTGGTTACGGCGGAGATCCGGATCAATACCCGCATCAGGTGGGCCCGGCAGATACCGCAGATAAAGTGGGTGACGAACCACTGATGATCTATTTACGCAGTAAGGTGCCGGTGGTCATTGATCCTGATCGTTCAAGTGCCGTTCAGGCGTTACTAAAGAACAACGCAGTTGACGTTGTCATCAGCGACGATGGCCTGCAGCATTACCGGCTTGCCCGCACTGTAGAGTTGGCGGTGGTTGATGGTCAGCGTGGATTCGGCAATGAAAATCTGCTACCTATGGGTCCGCTGAGAGAGCCGGTGGGACGATTGAAGGAAGTGGATGCAGTGGTTATTAATTGCAGCGCTGGTCAGGCCTTGGTGTCGCGTCTGAATGACATGGATGCGATGGCACCCCGCTTTCAAATGCACCTAACAGCGGGTGACCTGGTCGCACTTAATAAAGAATCAGAGCAACCACTAGGCTCGGGTAGCATGGCTTTGCAAAATCCTGGCAGGGTTCAGGCGGTCGCCGGAATAGGCAATCCGCAGCGGTTTTTCCAAACGCTAAGTGATCTGTCTATCCAATTTGACCCGTATCCGTTTCGGGATCACCACCGGTATACTGAGCAGGATTTGTCAGAGCTGAGCCGAGTGGCTATGGGTAAGAATTTTATCGTTACCACTGAAAAAGACGCTGTGAAATTACAATGCTTCCCGCAAGTTCGGGGAGCGTACTTGCCGGTAAATGCCAAACTTCAGGAGGGCCTGATTGATGTTATCATGGCCAGGCTTGAGGATTTTAAATTACATCACAGCCACCGTTATTGAGCACACGTTATGCCTGATTACCGAGTTATTATTCCCGCCCGTTTCGCATCCTCCCGTTTACCCGGAAAACCGCTACTGGATATCGCGGGTAAATCCATGGTGGAGCGGGTTTATCTGCAAGCCTGCAAAAGTTCTGCAAAAGAAATTATTATCGCCACCGATGATGCCCGTATCGAGCAGGCCGCTCAGTCATTTGGTGCAAAAGCAGTTATGACTTCAGCTGACCATCAATCAGGAACGGACCGCTTGCAGGAAGTGGTCAGTCAATTGGGCTTGGCGGCAGACGACATCGTGGTCAATGTGCAGGGCGATGAACCGTTAATTCCACCCCAGGTAATTGAGCAGGTGGCTCAGAATTTGGCTGCGTCCAGTGCCGGTATTGCCACCTTGTGTGAGCCGGTCATCGATATGGAAACGGCATTTGATCCCAATGCGGTAAAAGTGGTGGCGGATGCGCAAGGCTACGCGTTGTATTTTAGTCGAGCACCTGTTCCCTATAGTCGCGACACGTTTAACAGCTCACACGGGCAAAACTACGGATCTTTACCGCCGCAGATGAACTTACATCGCCATATTGGTATTTACGCTTATCGGGTCAGCTTATTACATGATTTTGTTCGCTGGGGGCCGTGTGATCTGGAGCAGACTGAATGCCTGGAACAACTACGGGCGATGTGGCATGGTGTTAAAATACACGTTGAGCAAGCTCAGATTACACCACCGGCCGGGGTCG